>Ga0307478_10000469_pt1 | contig 41563 bp, 68 predicted proteins | sample atmos_gasesECM4C_2_FD_203713 | JGI IMG/M metagenome (GOLD analysis project Ga0307478, IMG submission 203713) | Hardwood forest soil microbial communities from Morgan-Monroe State Forest, Indiana, United States - atmos_gasesECM4C_05 | ecosystem: Environmental > Terrestrial > Soil > Temperate...
GCACCTCGGGATCGGCCAACGCCGCCTTGCGGGCGGCCGACATGCGGGCGCGCACCTCGGGATCGGCCAACGCCGCCTTGCTGGCGGCCGATATGCGGGCGCGCACCTCGGGATCGGCCCACGCCGCCTTGCTGGCGGCCGATATGCGGGCGCGCACCTCGGCCGAGTGCTTATAGGTCCGGCTCACGCCATTTCTCCCGGCAGCAGCGGCCCGAGATCGGCGCCATCGGCGAGGCCGTCGACGGCGGTGGCGAGCCTCCGGCGCTCGGCGAAGAGGCCGTGCCGCCGCGCGCGCTCCAAAATTTCGTCGCGCATGTCGAGAAAGTCGGCGAGCGCCTGGCGCAGCATCTTTTGCTGCTCGTCGTCGCGGAAAGTGTGCGCCAGCACCGGAGGCATCGAGGGGTGATACGAATAGCGCACGACGAAATCGAACTCGCCGACGAAGATCTGCCCTTGCGCCTGCGGCAAGTAATCAGCGCCGAACCCGTCGATCATGTATTGCAGATGCGTCCACGGGGCCGGGCATTTCAGTTCCAGCGCCGCAGGCTTCCCGACAATGAGGCGGTCGGGGGTGGCGCCGATCCGCCCGTCGTCGGTCGTCAGAAAGCCTACCCCGGCCGTCGCGACCTCTTGTTCGAACTCATACATGCGCAGGGCCGCGGGCTCGAGCTCCTGGCCGCGCTCCATCCACTCGATACCCTCGATCGACTCGGTGACCTGGTTGAGCAGCAATTCGGCGGCGAGCCGGAAGGCGTAGCCGCGCGCCTGCTTCGAGAGCTGCCATTTCGCCGGCGTCACAATCCGGTGAAATTGCGAGGCGGTCGGGATGCCTAAACGAGCGCGGAGCCATGCCGCGCTTCCCTGTTCGCAATCGATGATCTTCACGGCCGCGCCTCCGTGCAACGCATTCAAATCCCCCATCCGCTTGAGGACGAGCAGCCGCCGGCGAGCGAGGCCGGCCCGGCCAGGCGCGCCGGCCCGTAGCGGCGCCGCGGCACGTCGTCGGCAAAGGGCTTGGTAGCCGCCATCTCGGCCGGCCATTCGCCGGCCGGGGCCGCGAGCCGGGGTGCTGTGTGGTTGGCGGCGACCTTGCTGCGCAGCTCGGTTATGCAGCGCTTGGCGCCGCAGGTCCGACGGTTGAAGAACGCCTTTGGGCTCTCGCCCTCCCCGCGTTGCAGCACCGTACGGCAGCATGCGCATCTGCGCACGGCGTCGGCGCTCACGGGCCGGCTCACGACTGCCCCTCCCGCCTGGCCTTGCGCGCCATCAGCAGGTTGATCGCCACCGGGTAGGCGGCCTGCTGAATGTCGGGCAGCGCCTCGACATTCAGAGTGCGGCAGAAATCGTCGAGATTGACCGCCAGTTCGCGCATCAGGTCGGACAATTCCTTGACCTGCTCGGCGCCGATGTACTCGGCGCCGCCGCTTACGCCGTCGTCGTCCTCGCCCTCGAAGACCAGGTTGAGAACGTCCGAGCCCGCATAGCGCTTGCAATAGGACCGCGCCGAGCCCGAGCCCTGAATAGCGTTCTTGCCGCCCGAGGTATCGATCGGCAGGGGGCCGAAAGAAGAGCTGCGGCTGTGGCCGGCCTCGTGCAGCAGGATCGCGGTTTCGACAATCCGGCCGTCTGCACTCGGCGAGCTCTCAAAGATCAGCGCGAAGCCCTCGCTTTGCAGGAGCGGGCGGATCGCGCGGTCGATGTCCTCCCACCGCGCATATTTGATCCGCGCGCCTTTGCCCTTGCGATCGGAGTATTCGATGACGCCGTTTTTCTTGATGCGCGGCAACTTGCCGGCGAGCCGCACGTAAGCGGCGTTAAACAACACCCGCGCCTGGTCGACCTCCAATTCGCGCCGCATCTTTAACAGCGCCTCCATCTTGGCGACGTCGACCGCAGGGTCGGTCGCCGCCCGCGCGATCAACGCCAGCATCGTCGTCGGCGTGACGCGCTCCTCGGCGGTCGCGACCTCGCGCCCGGCTTCGATTAAATCAATCTCTGCCATCCTCTTTCCCCTCCTCGAACAGCGGCCCGGCCTCGACGGCGTGCGTCGCGTCCCACGCGTCGAGCACGGTCAGCCAGCGCCGCAGCTCCGCACCCGTGGCGCTCTGCCTCCCGTGCGTCTTGACCGTCGCCTCGGCGTGCGCGGCGGCGGCGCGCGCAATGCGCCGCAGGATCCCATGCTCGGTGAACCTCACGGGTGACAGCTCGGATCGCCGGCGTGCTGGGCGCACCAGGTCTCGTGCGCGTCCTTTTGCGCCATCTGGTAGCCGACATAGCCGCCGATCATCAGCGGCACGCAGCCGCCCAACCCCGACATCACCAGAGCCGCCAGCAGCAAGCCGCGCGCAAATTTCCCGATCATGGCGCGGTCTCCTCCTCGAGCGTCGGCTGGACGTGAGTGCAATCGAGGCACAGCGCATAGCCGCGCGGTTTGGGCGCCACCTCGGCGGTGAGGTCGAGCAGCTTGAACTCGCCGTTGTGGTACTCGCCCCAGGCGATGACCTGGACCGCGAGCCGCCCCGAGCCGCAGCGCCGGCACCTGGCCCGGATGGGCTGCTGGCAGCTCTGTTGGATGTGCCCCATCATCCGATGGCCGCGAGAAAAAAAGCGAGCAGCAGCCAGATGACCGGGAGCGCCATGACGGCGCCCATCGCCAGGCGCAGCGTCCGCAGGCGCTCGCCCCGCCGTTGCGCTCGCGCGGCATCCCAACTCATTGCCGGTTCCCCAAGTGCCAGCCGCCGCAATGCGGGCAGCGATAGGCGGCGCGGGGGCGCTCGCCGCGGCGGCGGGCCGCCTTGCCGGCGCGCACCTGCACGCGGTGCGCGAGGGCCGGGCTGCGAAACCGTTTCTTGCCGGCGCACCCCGCCTGGCGGTGCCAGGCTTCTCCCGTAGCCCGGCTCACCGGTGCGTCTCCGGCACCGGCTCGATCATCAGCCGATAGGTCTTTCCCGTGCCAAGAAGCTCGAAGACGAGCGTATGCCGGCCGCTCGCGACGTAATCGGTCGGGACCGATATATCGGCGCGGCGGGCGAACCGCAGCCCCTCGACCTCGAACACGCCCGCGCGCCGGATCGCGGCGGCAAAGGCGTCGGCGTAGCTGGTGATCCCGGCCAGTCGCCGCTGGTAGGCCTCGCGATCGCGCTGGCGCGCTTCGGGCGTGCCGTAGAGTGCGGCTTCCGCCGGCGACAGCCGCAGGTCGCTCACGACGCCACCTCGTGGCGCAACAGCGTTTCGACCCGCGCCGAGAGGAGCGCCATCGTCTGGGAGGCGCCGGCGAGGCCGCCGATCTCGGCGGCGACCGCTTGCGCCAAGGCGGGCTCGCCGGCGAGCCGCAACGCCGCGGCCGCCTGGTCCAAGACCTGGTTGCGCAGATACCCGATGCGGGGCTCCTCGCTCGCGGCATAGAGCCGGGCCGCCGCCGTCGTCAGGTGCCACTCGCGGGTGTCGGGGAGCGCGCGTCTCAACGCCGGCAGCACCGCCGGCGCCGCATCGCTCTCAACCTCGGCCGCTGTCGGTTTTTTCGATGCCATCGCACTCTCCCCCTGCCCGCGTGGTTGCGTTCGGGGAGAGATTATGCGGACTATTTTCCGCAGGTCAATATATTTTGCGGACATTTATCCGCATTGGAATTGCGTCCGGTTTCAGATGGCGATCTTCCGGCGATAGGCACGACGCGTGAGGAAGTTAGCGAGGAGATCAAGTCGGCCCTCGACGACACGCCAAGCAGCTGCCCGCAGTGCCAAAGGGCCGGATAATGCCCCGCGGACCCCGAGGCGAGAAGCGCCCCGCCGACGTGATTGGCAACGCCGTCAAGGTCATGCGGATCGCGACCGGCGAGGAATCGGACGATATCGATCCTGCCAAATCAGCGGCGGCAGAGCTGGGCGCGCGCGGTGGTAAGGCGCGGGCCGCGAAGATGACCCCCGAGCGGCGCGCCGAAATTGCTCGAACTGCCGCAGCAAAACGATGGAACAAAGAGACTTGATCTGAGATCAACAACCCGGTAGATTGCTCCCTGCCATTGTCTTGGAGGGGCGGGAATGCCCAAGAAAGGCGTCAGGAAGCAGGTTCAGCGGTTCCCGCACGAGGAGACGTGGCTGAAAGAATTTGTCGGATTTCACGGTACCGACCAAGTGACAGAGTACTCGAAAGATGATCTTGGGGGCGTATCGTTGACCCGAATTGTGGAAGCGATAGTGTGCGGCGCAGTAGTATGGGCCGATAAGTCAGACGGACCAGGGGTAGATTGCATCGTCGAACATTACGCGGACGAGGGGGATTGCGTTCGTGCCTTTCTCCATTTTGTAAGCAACGAAGAGAAATTGACGATCTCTGCGGCGGAGAGAATTGAGGAGAGCGGGCATGAGCCAAATCGCGCGGCATGACTTTGAGGCCAGTGGGCCACCGACGACGACATCGTACTACGAGGCTACGGAGGATCTTGGAACTCCCTTCAAGGTCTTCCTTGCTGGCGGCGTGGTATCGAAACGCGATCCGGCCACAGGAAAAGAAAAGACCAGCATCGCTGACTTGCCGGGACTAATCGCTACGGTTGTTCGGTCGCGGGTGCTGCATTCGCGTAAGCTGTCGGGCGCGGACCTGCGCTACATTCGGTCGGCGCTGTGCATGAAAGCGAAGGTTCTGGCTGCCGCAGCCGATATGACGGCGGAAAACTACAGCCGGTGCGAAGCTGGTCGCAAGCCAATGTCCTCCACGACTGAGAAAGTGTATCGGTCGTTTGTGTTCCTGATCACCTTCGCAAGAGACAAGGGCGTTCAGGACACAATCAAGCAACAGCAGGCCAATAGCCCGGTGCCTCCGGATGAGGCCCAAAAGGCATTGGCAGGCTTTCAGAAACTGTTCCTGGAGATGAAGATCAGCCCGATTTTCGATCCGGCAGAACAGTTAGAGTTCACCTTCACCCGCGGACGCCGCCCTAAGGCTGCGCCGTGCGGGGGTGACGATGGCGAATGGAAGAGCGACCTAGACCAAATCGCAGCCTGAGACCCCATCAACCCCGCGCCCGGCGCTCGGTCGCGGGGTTTTTTGTATGATGCGCGCCATGAACAAGCTGCCCCTTACCAAGCGCGCCCAAATCCTTAGATGATAATTTTTTGCACCGGCTTAGGCGTCATGACATCGCCTGCGCGCCCTAGCGCAAGCGCCACTCGAATGACGATCGCGACTTGTGTTGTCGGCGGCGAGGCGGCGAGTGGTGGGATTGCCGCCGCCGCGCGCTCCATCATGGGTTCGCCCAGCCGGCGGTGAGATCGCGGCGGCAGAAACGGCATATCGTCGCCGCCGGAAGGATCGGCTCGGCGCAGTAGGGGCAGGGTTGCCGCCACGGCTTGTCCGCGGGTTCGGCTTCCGGCCGCGGCGCCCCCGGATCGGCAAGGGCCCAGGCCAAAGCCCCGATCCAGCCGATCAAGGTCCAGCCAGCGAGCAGGTTGACGGCAAAGATTGCCTGCCGGCTCGGGTGACGGCGGCGCCGGGCGACGATCGCCGGGGCGAAATAGGCCGCGAGCACGAGCGCGAGGATCACGGCCGCAACGAGGGAAGCCGAGCTGTCGGCGCTGCCGGGCGCCGGTGCGCGATATTGCTGATCGATCGCCCATATCACCAAGAGCGATGCAAAAAGCACAAACAGCCCTTGCAGGACCCGCCTCATTGGGCGCCTCCCCCTTGCTGCTCGGTCATTTGTCACGGCGCCCGCTACGGCGCGGCGTTGTGGCCTTCTCGATCACGCCGAGGATCTCGGCGGGGTCTTCGGGGCGCGGGCGGTAATCCACCTTCTTTGATCTTGGTCGGTAGACGCGGCCGCGTTCGGCGAAACCCTCGCTCTCGGCAACGACAGACTGGATCTCTATCGCTGACGGCAGGGAGAGCCCCGTCGTCGCAATAAGGTCGCCGGTTGCCGACAGGCCAAGCGTGCCGATCAGCACTTCTATCGTCTCATCGGTCTCGGGCAGCCGGTGACGCACAAGCACGCGGTCGCCGAGCGACAGGGCGGCATCGGCTAACGCGCGCACGATGACGACGGCGCCGGGCTTGTAGCCAAAGGCCGCAGCACTCTTGTCGAGAATCCGCGCGCCAAAGCATTGAGCCGGGCTGCCGCCGAAGACAGGGGCTGGCGTGGCTTTTCCCGTGACCTCGAACTTGTCGGGCGTCTGTTCGGTCATCGCGAGCGAGACGAGATATCGGATCGGGATCTCGGCGCGGTTCGCTGGGGGCGGCGCGGTGTCGTCGGCACCGATGGCGAGCAGCGTCGCCAGCGGCACCTGCAGCACCGGCGCCAGCTCGCGCAGGGTTTCGAGCTTTGCCGGGTTGCCGCGCGTGAGAGTGCGGATTTTGTCTCGGCTGCGGCCGTCCGACGCCTTGAGCGACGCCGCGTTCGCGCTGAGGCCGAGCTCCCGCAATCTCTCTTCGATAAAAGCGAGCTGCGCCGCGGCGAGGTCGGGGCCTTTTAACATGCGGACGATTATCCGCGCGCTGCGCGGTCGTCGTATGCGGATAGAAATCCGTTGACGATGCGGACTAATGTCCGCATGCTTGGGGCATGTTGGATTCGAGATCGAAACTCTTGCTGCTCGTGCGGCGCTATTGCGAGGCGACCGGGCGGTCGCCGGCGCGGGTGGCCACTCTGATCCACGATCAGGGAGCTTTTTTCAAAAATCTGGAAAGCGGCGGCAGCTGCACGATCGACACTTTCGACAAGGCGGTGCGCTGGTTTTCCGCGCATTGGCCCGCCGACCTCCCGTGGCCCGAAGGGGTCGAGCGGCTGGCGGCGGCCGTCGCCGAGGACGCGCCGCGATGATGGCGAGCCCGCAAGAGAGCGCGCTGCGGCTGGACTGCCTGCGGCTGGCGGTGGAATCGGGGCGCTATTACCTCCCCGATGATCTGGCGTCCGCACCGGGCGAGATCGTGGCGCGGGCGCAGGCGTTTTACGATTTTGCAGTCAGGGGTGCTGCAACGGCCCCGGTGGCCGGCAAGGCCCCCGAGACAGCAGCTGCCGGAAATCCTTTCCACACCAGTTTCAGGGCGTGGAACCCTCGAAGTGATTGACGATCCCGCACGAGGCATGGGGCCGTTCGACCCGGCGGCGAGGGATCGTGTCGAGGCGCCGTGGCGCCAAAGTCATGCCGGCCGCTCTCGCAAAGCGGCCGGCAGCAAAGCTCGGGCGAGCGTTGGGGGAAGAAGTGGGCGGTTGTCCACTTGTCGAAGGTGGGCGCGCGGGCACCGTGCTCGAGCGGGCTCTGGCCGATGGGGGGAACTTCGGCCATGGCATCGCCCGCGCGCCACATCGCCGTTCTTGCTTTGGCTTCGTCAACTCCTTTGCTGCGCTGTGGTTCCACGCCCTGAAACTGGCGTGGAAAGATTCCGTGCGCGCAGAATTTTCGTCCGCGAGCGCGGAATCCCCGCTGCCGCCGTCAGCGGAGCCTGCCGTGGCGTTTACCGCTGAGGTCTTCAGCCCCGAGGCGGTGCGGGCCGAGCTGTCGGCCCGGATCCGCGAACTCGTCGAGGCTTCCCCCGGCCTGACCGTCAAGGCGCGGCTGCGCGCGGCGGCCCGTGCGCTGGGCCTGCCGCCGGGGCGCGTCACCCGCTTTTTTTATCGCGAGGTGCGCCGGGTTGAAGCCCACGAAGCCGACTGGATCCGCTATCGCGCCGCCGCGGCCAAGCGCCGGCGGCTCGCGGCACTCGAAGACGAATACGCCGCACTCGTCGCCGAGCTGGTGGCCGAGGCTCCTCTTGGCCTGGCTCATCTGGTGCCGCCTCGCCTGGGGGCGCCGACGGCGGGCGCGGCAGCGGGCGCGCCGCCCGCGCAACAGAAGGAGGGGGAGCGATGACGATAGGCGCCGCTGGGCGCGGCGAATCGGGGTTGCTCGAAATTCGGCGGCACCGCGACCCCGAAGGGCTGGGCGCGGGCGCCGGCCCCGCAGCCCGTGCCGATGGGGGATCGGCGCTGCGGGGCCGCTACCTTTTTGCCCGCTCGGGGGGAAGAGCGGGCGTCGACTGAAAGGGAGATCAGTCATGGCGGAAATGGGAGACGGCTCGGCCGCCGTCAATATCGGCAAGCTTTCCGGCTTGGTGCAGCGCATCGAAGCGAAGAAACAGGCCGCCGACGACGTGCGCAGCGACTTGGGCAACCTCTACCAGGAGGCCGAGGATTACGGCTTCAACCGGGCGGCGCTGAAGATGGCGCTCAAGCTCAAGCACATGGAGGACGATAAGCGCAGCGACTTCCTCGCGTCCCTCGCGACTTATTGCGACGTGCTGGGCGTGTGGGCGCAGGGCGACCTCTTCGGCCATCAGCCGCGCACGCCCCAGCCCCGCGACCCCGGCCTCGTCGAGCGCACGCCCTGGCAGCTCGGCCAGGTCGCGTTTCGCGCCGGCGAAGCCGCCTCGCGCAACCCCTATCCGGAGGGTGGGGCGCAGAACGAGGCGTGGCGCGACGGCTGGACCGCGGCATTCGCGGCGCAGCGCGAGCGCCCGCCCGACGACGCCGAGCCCGAGCCGCTATCGCGCCGCCGCGGCCGGCCGCGCAAGACCACGAACGGCGCGGCAAACCTGCGCGACGCCAGCCCGGGCGGCTCGGCATGAGGCCACTCGGCTTTCTCACCGGCAAGCGCGGGCGCCGCGGTCGGCTGCCGCCGGCGGCGCAGGTCAAGGCGGCGGAGGCGCTGTTCGCGCCGCGACAACAACAGATTACCCCAGAGGAGCGGCCCGGTACGGCTCGCGAGGCCCCCGGCACCAAGAGGGACGGCACAGCGCCGCCAGCGGTCCAAACGCTGGCGGCGACTTCCGTAGGGGCTCAGCCCGCCGCTCAACGCCCTTCCGCACTTCCCGGCTCGCTTGCCGGCGGGGTCTGCCGCGGTTGCGGCTGCACCGACGATCGCGCCTGCCCCGGCGGCTGCTGGTGGGTCGAGACCGATCTGTGCTCGAGCTGCAAGGGCGCCGCATGAGCGAGGAGACGGCCGCGGCACCGCAGACCGAGGACGCCGCACCGGCGCCCTATTGGGCTGTCGTCGAGATTTTCGGCCATCGCCGGCATGTCGGGATCGTCTGCGAAGCCGAGCAGTTTGGCACCAAACTGCTGCGCATCGATGTTCCCGGCACCGTCGCCGAAACGATCGAGGCGACGTTCTTTTACGGCGGCGCGTCAATTTTTGGCATTACGCCGATCACCGAGGAACGCGGCCTCGCCGAGCTCGCCCGTATGCGCCAGATGCAGGCGCCGGCGCGCCTCGGCGTGCGCCACGATTTCGACGACGACGACCCATGACCGGCGTCCATGTCCAGGCCGAGCGCGCGCTCTTGGCGGAGATCCTGCTGCGGCTCAGGGCCGGCGGCTATCCGGTGCTGGCGCTCGCTACCCCGAACGGCCTCCACATCCCCGACCGCGACGCCGACGAGGGGCGGATCAAAGCGCGCATCGTCGGCCGCATGAAGGCGGACGGCATGCTCCTCGCCGGGGCGCCGGACCTGGTGCTGCTGTGGCGGGGCGGCGGCGGGTTTGTCGAATTGAAGCGGCCGGCGTTTCGCGACGTCTTCGGCCATCACCCCGCCGGGGTGGCGAGCGAGGACCAGAAGGAGTTCGCGCGCCGCTGCGCCGCACTCGGGATCAACCACGCTTTTGTCCGCTCCTGGGAGGGGCTGAGAGAGCGGCTCGGCGAATGGGGGGCGCTATGAGCGTCGAGATCGAGCGTGCTGTGCGTGTCGAGCTCAGCGCCATTGGCGACGGCCGGGTCGTTGTCACCATCTGTTTTCCCTGCGGCCGCCTGGCGCGCATTTGCGACGGCGCCGACGAGTTGCGCGTTCTCGCGCACCTGATCCTGCGGACCTGCGACACCGCCGATGCGCTGAAAGCCGCACCCGAAGCGCTGCAGGGCAAGGTCGAGGGCCGGGCATGAGCACGTTTGTCTGGGGATTTGTCGCCGGGGTCGCCGCGTGGCCGCTCGTCGTGCTCCTCGCGGCCTGGTTCCTCGCGAGCTGCCTGCCGGTCGACTACGGCGATTGCGAATGAGGGGGGCGCCTGCGCAGGGCGCTAAGTTTTTTCGTTGGGGGAAAGCAACGATGTTCTGGGGGAAGCATCACGTCGGCATGATCACCGACGACAAGCTGGTGACGGCGGCTGATATGGCCGGCGCGTCGCCGCTTCTGGGGCCGGTCGTGTTCGGCGCATTGTTCGAGCGCACGATCGAAAATGGCGACGGAACGTTCCGCGGTTTTCAGCCGCGCGTGCTGGCGTACAAATTCCGCGTCAAGGTGCAGGAGGTCGAGCGCCTCATCGCCGCCTTTGTAGAGCTCGGGATCGTCGCCGGCGAGCGCTTGGTCAACTGGGCTAAGCGCCAGGGCGCCGCTGCCGCCGCCGCTAGCGCGGCGCAGAAGATGGAGCGGACAGTCTCCAAGGCGACCGAGCGGGTGCGGCGCTTTCGCGCGACACGCCGCGAGGCGGCGCGTCAAGGCGATCTTTTTGGCCGCGTTTCATCGGGCGTTTCACCCGTTACACCCCCCGTTTCACGTAACGCTCCCCCTGCACCCCCTTATAAAGATTCAGATTCAGATTCAGAAAGAGACCGCCCCTTTCCCCTCCTGACGGAGGGGGAAATCCCCCAGCCCCGCAGAGCGGGGAGCACGCGCGCTGCCGGGATAAATCCGCGAGCATTAGGCAGCAGCCCAAGGTCGAGGGAGGCGCCGCCGCGAGAGACCGGCCGAAACCCGCGCGCCACCGGCCAAAACCCGCGGGCGCTGAGCACCAACCCGAATGCCGTTGCCGACTGGAACGGCCGCGCTCTGCAGGGCGAGATCCTGATGCCATTCGCCGGCGGCCGACGATTGCGCCCCACGGTTCGCGAGCAGCGCCAGGCGGAGTTCCGCGAGCGCTTGTTTCGCGTGGCGATGCGGATGACCGCGGAGGGCGCCAATGGCGTCGCTGCCTGAGATCATGCGCGTGCTCGACGACCTCGGCGAAATCTTTGGTGGTCAATTGGGCGAGCGGGCCTGCGAGCTCTACGTCAGGGCCCTGGCCGACCTGACGACGGTTGCGCTGACGGATGCGGTCGACCGGCTGATCCGCGACCACGAACGCTTTTTTCCGACCCCGGCCGAGATCCGCGCCGCCGCGGGGTTTGTCGGCGACGATGCCGCTTCCGGTGCACTGCCGCTGTTTCCCCCCGACCCGCGCAGCCTCGACGAGATAGCCGACACCCGTCGGCGGCTGGCGCCGCTGTGGGGCGAGGTGCGGCGCGTGTTCAACGGGGGCGAGCTGCGGCCGTTCGCCGAGGTTTTGGCCGATCTCGATGCCGGCAGGCTCGGCACGGCGTCCTTGCCGGCACCGGCCGCGCCGCGCCGCCCGTCGCCGTGCTATGTCGCCGACGGGCCGGACGACGACCCGTGGCCACCGCTGGGCGACGCTCTCGGGCCGATGTCCGCTATCGCAGAGGAGGAGAGGTCATGAATTTCGAGGATCTGGTCGACCGGGTGACGCGGCGTCTGGCGTGGCCGGAAGCAAAAGCGACGGTGCGCGAGGTGTTGCGCGCCGAGTTCGCGATTATCGGCGAGGCGTTGGCGACCGAGAGCGAGGTGGTCCTGCCCGAGCTCGGGCGGTTCAAGGTCGAGCATGTCGGCTCGCGCACCGGGCGGCATCCGCGCACCGGCGAGCATCAGCGCGATGTAGATACGTGGCTGCGGCGACAGCAGCAGGTCCGCGGTCGCCGGCTCCAACCACCAATGCGCCGGGCGCTGACGCGGGCCGAGCAGATTGAGCCTGGCATAAGTGACGGCCTCCAACTTAACCCCATAGCGCACCGCAAAATCCGCCGTCGTCATTGCCTCCAAATCGTCCATCCGCCGCAACCACCAGCGCTCCCCGTCCTCATACCAGTTGTGGCCCAACGCTCGGCGCAGCCGCTTGACAGTTGTCCGGCTGAGCGGCAGGTCGATGAGGTCGGGGGCGCGGCGAAAACGCTCCAGGTAGGCGACCAGCTCGGCAGTCAGGATCACCGCGGCGCCGCCCGGCCCCGACATTGCGAGCGGCCGGCCCAAATACAGCGCAAAATCGTGCGCGGTCAGGCGGGCGGCGTCTACCTGCCAGATCGCCCGCCAGGCATCCTCTATGTGGCTGCCGATCCGCCATGCGACCGAGCGCGGCGTCGGGCCGGCGGCCAGCCGATCCCACTCGTCGTCAGGCAGGTCGTCCGGGTCAATATGCCGGACCGGGAGCTGGCCCGGCGGCAGTCGCGAGGGGCTCGGCATTGGAGGTCCTGCTCAAGGGTGGCTGCGGCTAGTGCGGCGCCGATGCTGTGTCGAGCTCGCGCGCAAGGTCGCGGGCGGCGCGCTGCACCAAGAGCGGCACCGGGCACGGCGCCTTGCTGGTGCGGTCGACGCCCGCCTCGTAATCATGCAGGCGGCCGGTCGACAAGCCGAGGGCGGCGGCGAATTTCGCTTGCGTCAGCCCAAAGCGTTTGCGCAGCTCGCGCAGATCGAGGCCGGTCATTTCGCCCGCCGGACGATCCGGCACCCGGCCAGCAGCGGCTCGCCATCGGCGCCATGGCCGATTTCGCGACCGGCGACGATATAGAGCGCGGCGCCGAGGCCGGCGAAATTGACCTGTCCCACCCATTCGGCGGTGCCGCGCGGAAGGGGGCGGGCCTCGCCCGTCGCCAGCATCTCGCCGTGGTAGACCGACACCCCGGCCTCGAATGTGCCGTCGGCGTGATTGCGCGAGCGGCCGCCGGCCGGCAGGCGGCCATATCGGACATAGCACGGGGTGGCGCTGCGCCATTTCTCCTCGGCCGTCGCCCGCTGCGCCGCGAGGGCGGCAGCGGTCTCGATGTGCTCGACGGTCAGCAGCTCGGCGCCGTAGCCGTCGCGCGCGCACCCGACGACGGCCCAGCCCTCGGCCAAGAGCGCGACTTCGGCGGCGGCGGGGTCGCCAAACCGGCGGCCGTTGACTTCGGCCGCCAGCGAGGACAGCAACCAATATCCGCCGCGGCCGTAGCTGCCGCCGCGGTGCCCGATGGTGGCGCGCGGCTCCAGGCCGCCGAGGATGTTGGTGTAGATCATGCTTATCCGGTTAGCTCGATGAGCTCCGAGATTGGGCGAGATCGTGCAAAGCTTGTAGGAAAGCTAGGTAGTTCGGATCGCGTCGTTTTAGACGCGCGACCGCGTCCTTGATCCACTGCGGAGTAGCTGGATCACAAATGATAGCAGCAGCTGTCTTCATCCGTTCCACCTTAGTCGAAGCTGAAGGCCCGCGACGAGCGAAAGAGCCGCTGAAACTCCGGGAGCGAGCGGGGGAACGGCAGGTTTTCGGGATCGAAAGAGGCGCTGCCGATCATGACTCGCGCCTCAGCCGCAACAGGACGCCAGCGATGGTCAGGGGCGTCCAGTCTTGGATTTTCTTGGTCAGCATCCCAGCGCGGAGAATGTCGTCATCGGTCGCGCCGTCGCACCAACTCTCGATCTCGGCAACGACTGAGCCGCCTCTCGGCAGGCTGTCATCGCCAGCCAGAATGCGGTGCTGCTCGATCCCGTCGAGGACATGCGACAGCAGCCCCCATTGCCATTCCGTCAGGGGCGGAACCGCTTGCTCGGCGAGCCAACGGTATCGTGCCGTATCTGTTGTCAGCAGAGCCGGGAACGAGACGCCGAGGCGATCCGCTTCCTCGCGGATCGCCGTCAGTAGCGGGGACAGATTGAGGGTGGCTTTTGCCACGTCAGTCTTCCTGCGCCCAGGACGGCGCGCCCCACCATTTCGGTGCCCGCCAGATGTGACCGGCGGGCGTGACTCGGTAGACTTCCTCGGTGCCCCGATCCTCAACGATCACGCTACGGCCTTCCTCGCGGGCGATGCGCCGGGCCGTGTTGATCGTGGCATCGCAAACCTTCTGCGACTGCACCCCGTCCGTCAGGGCATAGCCGGTGCGCATGTCATAGATCGTGCTGTAGCTCATCTGGCTCTCCATTCGGCCTCCGAAGGGCCTCTCTGGCTTCGGGCGGCGAGGTTGCCGTCCCGACAGTCACAATATAGGGATCGTGGGTGTGGGTGTCGACCGGATAAGCATGGTGTAGATCGTCGCCGCCTCCCGTTACCAGGCGTATTGCCGGGTGATCGCGTCGATGTAGTCGCCCTCGCCCATGTGGACCGCGGCGAGAAAGCCGTCGATGTCGCCGGCGGCGAGGATCGCGACGGCGTCATGCGTCGCTGCGGTCGCCTCGTCGAGCTCCGGCGCCTCGCCGTTGCCGAGCGCGGCGGCGAGCGAATGGTGGGCCGTCCAGCACGACGCGGTAGGTGCTGCCGAGGAACTCGAATGCCGGCGACACCCGGACCGCGTAATCGCCGGCCAGCTGCTTTTCGGCGACGATCGCGTCGTCGAGGTAGTGTTGGCTGGTGATGAGGGTGGCGGTTGTCGTCATGGCCGGCTCCTTTTTGGTGACTTGAGATTATGCCGTTACGGCAGATTTGTCAATCAGGAAATGTGCGATGGCGGCATATTTTTTCGTCTCGGCGGTTTTGCGGATTTGCGCAGGTTGCCGGATCCCCCTCGCGTTGCCCCAAGCTGACGCGGGGTATTAAACATCCTACTTAGGTATTAAGTGCGGTATCGCCTGTCTTGGGGGAAAGCACTTGTCGCATGAGGCGGCATGCTCGGCTGGCGGGGGCGGATGCACATGGCTGGACTGCGCCAGCGCACGATCGCGCGGCTCCTCGGCTGGAGCGAGGGCGGCGTGTCGAAAGGGCTGCGCCGCGACCCGGTGCCGGGGCCGATCCGGGCTGTGATCAGCGCGTGGGAAGTGATGCCGCCTCAGCAGCGCGCCGATTGGCTCGCTGCGCACGGCCTGCGCCACCGATTGCCGCGGCAGCGGCTGGTCTCGCCCGGGTTGCCGGCGAAGAGTGCATCGCGCGCCGCCGGGCAAAAAACAACCAATCTGCAACCGGGTTGCATTTTACCGCCGCACTCGGATCGGAACTTTCCGGTATGATTCGGGCTACCCTGGGATAATTCGACCCTTGAGCGCTGCGGGGCGTCACGAATGTGAGCAAAAAAACTCGCAGCGCCCATGGCGCTCGCCTGGTCTCCCCCCTACCAGGCGAGCGTTTTACGCACGGACCGGTCGAACTCGTCCAAAACCCGATCGCCGATGACGCGGGGGTGATCTCGCGCCCCTACCGCGCTATCAACATCCTCGCCGCGATGGAGCGCCGCGGTGCGATCACCGCCCGGATGCGCACCGCCGGCGACGACTTCAACGAGCTTTTTCGGCGCGCCGCGCTCGACCCGCTGCGCGCCGCTCCGTTTGTGCGCCAGAGTCGCGGCCGGACCGAGCCGAGCCTGGCGCTCGAAGTGGCGCGCGAGCGGGTGTGGCGCGCCATCACCGCCGTCGGAGGGATCGGCTCGCCCGGCGGGTCCTGCCTGTGGCATGTCGTCGGCTGGGAAACCTCGCTGAAGGAATGGGCGCTGGGCCAGGGCTGGAACGGCCGCCGCGTCAGCCAGGAAGCGGCCTCGGGCATCCTGATCGCCGCGCTGGGCGCGCTGCATCAGCATTTTCAGGCCGTCGCCCGCGCCGCCTGAAACCCTCACACCACCGACAAACCGACGTTTTAGTCTGTGACGCGCTCGGAACGGCGTTACAGGTGCGCAAGAAGCTTGTCGGCGCCCCGGTTTCGGGGCCGCGCTTTGTCGCCTATTTCCGGGTTTCGACCGATAAGCAGGGCGCCTCGGGGCTGGGGCTTGAAGCGCAACGCGAGGCTGTCTCCCGCCATGTAGGTGCTGCGGGCGGGCTCGTCGTCGCCGAGTTCACCGAGGTCGAGACCGGCACCCGAAAACGCCACCGGCCGCAGATGATGGCGGCGCTGGCGGCATGCCGGCTGAGGCGCGCCGTCTTGGTCATCGCCAAGCTCGATCGGCTGGCGCGCAACGTCCATTTCGTCTCGGGGCTAATGGAAGCCGGCGTCGAGTTCGTCGCCTGCGACAACCCGCATGCGACGCGCGTTCTGGTCCACATCATGGCGGCCTTTGCCGAGTACGAGGCTGAGGCGATCTCGCGCCGCACGAAGGAAGCCTTGGCCGCCGCCAGGGCGCGCGGCGTCAGGCTCGGCAACCCGCATTTGAAGCCCGGCGACCGTTTCGGCCTGGCGCGTGCGGCGCGCCGTGCCCGTGCGGTGCGGGCGCAGGAGCGCGCCGCCGATGTCATGCACTTTGTCGCCGCCGCGCAAGCCGCGGGCTGCAAGAGCCTCGGCGAGATCGCGCGCGCTTTAACCGCGCGCGGCATCGACACGCCGGGCGGCGGCCATGAGTGGCGCTCCGAGCAGGTCAAGCGAGTCATTCAACGCGCGGGGGACGCGAACCGGTGAACATCGAAGCCGAGATCGATTTCGGCTGCGCCTATCCCCTCGAGGATGCGCCGATCCGCTATTGCGGCTGCCGGCGGCGGCCCGGATCGAGCTATTGCGAGGCGCACCATGCGCTGTGCTACCTGCCGCGCGGCTCGCGTGCCGAAGAACGCCTCCTAGGCTATCACCGATGGCTGGCGCGCGTCGGGGAGCGGACGATCCGCGATTGCCTGTGGGCGCAGCGTGAAGACGCTCGCCGCGCGGCTGCGGCTGTTGCCGGCGCGGGTCAATCTCCCTCCGAAGAAAGCTGCCCCGCTCTACGCCTCGCCTGAATGGCGCTCGCTGATCGCGTCGATCATCGCCGAGCGCGGCCGGCGCTGCGAAGACCCGGCCCATGATCCGGGGCGTCCGCGCGCCGGGGTGCGTCTCTTTGGCGACCACATCAGGGAACTCGCCGACGGCGGGGCGCTCCTCGACCGGCGCAACATCATGCTGCTTTGCGGCGCGTGCCATTCGCGCAAGACCGCGGCGGCCCGCGCAAGGCGCCAAGGGGATGGGGGTTTCCCGTCACTGTCGCCGACGCACGAGTAACCGCACCGGACCGCACGCGCAGAGTTTTTTTGGCATCCTGAGAATTTTTGGGGAAATCCTCGATTTGACCGAAAAAGTCACCGGCCGGCCGCCATTCAAGCCGACGGCGAAGCTACGGCGCGCGGTCGAGGAGATGCGCGCCTGTGGCGAGGCGCAGGAGACGATCGCGCGGGCGATCGGGTGCAGCGACGAGACCTTGCGCAAGCATTTTGCCAACGAGCTGGCGACCGGCCATGCGGTGCGCCGGCGCGAGGTCATCGGGCTCCTGTTCGAGAGCGCACGCGGCGGCAACGTCTCGGCCCAGCGCAAGCTCGACGACATGACGCGGCCCGGTACGGCGCGACCGGAAGGCGAAAGGGCGCCCCCACTCGGCAAAAAGGAAGAGGCGCAGGAAGCAGCCCTCCATCCCGATGCCGCGACTGACATGGGCGAGCTGATGGCGCGCCGCGCGCGAATGCACTGATGGCGGTCGAAACCGTCGCGATCGGCGACGCGACGCTCCGTCCGAAATTATCTAGTTAACAAACCAGTTAATGTGAACTTTATGCTTGGTTGAGCGGCGGTCGTGTGGGACCTGTCGTGCCGCGATTGGGAAGAGCGGATACGGCAGGGCCGCCCGCTGGTGCCCGAGCTGCCGCTGTGGCAGGACGAGGCCGACATCGCGGTCGAGTTCTTCGATAAGCTGAAGCTGCCGGACGTCTCGGGCATGCCGGAGATGGCGGAAGCCGCCGGCGATTGGTGGCGCGACATCGTGCGCGCCTTGTTCGGCTCGCTCGATCCCGCTGCGATGGTGCGCTGGATCGAGGAGATCTTCGCGCTCGTCCCGAAGAAGAATTCGAAGACGACCTATGGCGCCGGGCTGATGCTGACGGCGCTCTTCATGAACCGGCGGCCGCGCGCCGAGTTTCTGTTTGTGGCGCCGACGCAGGCAATCAGCGACCTCGCCTTCAGCCAGGCGACGGGCATGGTCGAGGCGGACCCCGAGCTCGGGCGGCGCTACCGGGTCCGCGACCACATCAAGGAAATCCGCGACCGGGTCAACGCCGCCCGGCTCAAGGTCAAGACCTTTGACCTGAACGTCCTGACCGGACCGCGCCCGGCGGGGGTGCTGCTCGACGAATTGCACCTGTTGGGGCGCAATGCCGCGGCCTCGAAGGTGATCCGCCAACTGCGCGGCGGCCGACAGGCAATCCCCGAAGGGTTTCTCGTCATCGCGACGACGCAGTCGGACGAGCCGCCGGCGGGTGCCTTTTCCGAGGAGCTGGCGACGGCCCGGGCGATCCGCGACGGGCGCCGCCCCGGCAAGATGCTGCCTGTACTCTACGAGTTGCCGCGCGAATTGCAGCGGCCGCCGATTGCGGTCGGCGAGCCGGCGCCGTGGGAAGACCCGCGCGTCTGGCCGATGGTGCTGCCCAATCTCGGGCGTTCGCTGCGGCTCGAAAGCCTGATCGACGATTTCGCCGGCGAAAAGGACAAGGGCGAGGCTGCAACGCGGTTGTGGGCCTCGCAGCATTTGAATGTCGAGATCGGGCTGGCGCTGCATTCGGCGCGCTGGGCCGGCGCTGATTTCTGGGAAGGGGCGGCCGACCCGAGCCTGTCATTGCTGGCGCTATTGGCGCGCAGCGAAGTCGTGTGCATCGGCATCGACGGCGGCGGCCTCGACGACCTATTGGGGCTGGCGGTATTGGGCCGCGAGAGCGGCAGCGAGCGCTGGCTGCATTGGGGCCGCGCGTGGGCGCACACCTCGGTATTGGAGAGGCGCAAGAGTGAGGCAGCGCGGCTGCGCGACCTCGCCGCAGCCGCGGAATTGGTCATCGTCGAGCGGCTCGGCGACGACATCGACGAGTTGGCCCAAATCTGCGAGCACGTGCTCAAAACCGGTCTTTTGGCGCAGATCGGTCTCGACCCGGTCGGGATCGGCGTCGTCGTCGACGCCTTGGCGCAGCGCGAGATGACCGAAGAAAGCGGCCATGTCATCGGGATCAGCCAGGGCTGGAAGCTCTCGGGTGCGATCAAGACAGCCGAGCGCAAGCTCGCCGAGGGCAGCCTCGCGCATTGCGGCCAGGCGCTGATGGCGTGGGCGGTCGGCAACGCCAAGGTCGAGCCGCGCGGCAACGCGATCACGATCACCAAGCAAGCCGCCGGCTACGCCAAGATCGACCCTGTAATGGCGCTCTTCGACGCGGTCGCGTGCCTGTCGCAGAACCCGCCGTCGCGCCGCTCGATCTACGAGGAGCGCGGGCTGCTGGTTGTTTGAGCGGAGGGGCGATGGAAAAGCTCGACGCCCGGCCGCTGTGGCCGCTCGACCTCGCGGCACTCGCCGCTGCGGTCATCATCTTCGCGATCGTCTGTGGCTTCGGCTGAATTGTGTTCGGGTTTCGCCGGCGCTGGCGGCCGCGGCTGCGGGTGACCGCGCTCAACCACGACTTCGCCGCCGCCCAGCCGCATTACGCGATCGTCGCCGACCATGAACTGACCCCGGCGCAGATGCACCTCGTGTCGCGCGCCTGGCATGCGCTGGCGCCCGGAGGATCGGCGCTGATCATCGACGGCAACGCCGAGATCCTGTCGCATCGCCTCGAAGCCGCCATTGCTGAGCTGCAGGGCGGCGCCGAATTGCTGGACTCCTGATGGCCGGCCTCTTTCGCCGGCTCGCCACTGCGTTTCGCAAGGACGCAGTGGTCGGGTCCGAGCTCGTCCATGCCTTCAACGAATGGGGCTTGTCGACCGCCGGCATCGCGGTCAACGACGTGACGGCGCTGCGCTATGTCGCGGTCATGACCTGTGTCGCGATCCTCGCCGAGGACATCGCGAAATTGCCGGTCAGGATGATGCGCCGGCTGCCCAACGGCGGCAAGGAGCAGGTCGCCAACCATTTCCTCGCCCGGCTGTTGCGCCATCCCAATGCGTGGCAGACCCGGTTCGAGTTTATGGAAATGATGATGGGCTCGGTTGTGCTGCGCGGCAACGCCTGGGCGGTCATCCTGCGCGACGCGAACGGGTTTCCGACGCAATTGGTGCCGCTGCACCCCGACCGGGTGACCCTGTTCGAGGCGCCGGGCGGCGAATGGTTCTGGGTCGTGACGCGCCAAGGGCTGCACGAAATGGCAGTCCTTCGCGACATGCCGGTCATGATCCATTCCGACGATATGCTGCACATCCGTTGGCTGCAAACCTGGCATAGCCTCTTGGGCACGCATCGCGTGGCGCTGATGCGCGAGACGATCGGCCTCGGCATGGCGCAGGAGCAATACGCGACCCGGCTGATGGGCTCGGGTGCGCGGCCGGGCGGTGTTCTCCAGACCGACCGAAAGTTGTCCGAGGGAGCTTTTGAGAGGCTGCGGGACGGCTTCAACCAAAATTACGCCGGGCTGCGCAATGCCGGCCGCACCGCGATCCTCGAAGAGGGGGTCAAGTGGCAGCCCTTGGCGATGACGGCGGAGCAGGCCGAAGCGCTCAAATCGCGCGAGTTCCAGCTCGAGGATGTCGGCCGCGGCTTTGGCGTGCCGCGGCACCGGCTGGGCTTGCCGATCGAGCGCGGCGACCTCGTGCAACTGCAGCAGCTCTACCTGAACACGACCTTGACCGCCTGGGCCGAGCGCTGGGTCCCGAAATTCGAGGATCTGGGCGAGCTCGACGGCCAGAAACTCTTTGTCGAGTTCGATTATTCGCACTTTCTGAAGGCCGATCTGCAGACGCGCCTTACTGCGATGCGCACCGGCGTCGTGGGGATGGTCTATACCCCCAACGAGGCGCGGCTCGGCGAGGATTTGGGGGCGGTCGAGGGCGGCGACACGCTCTACCAACCAGTCAACGTGGCGCCGATCGGCTATGTCCCGCAATCGGCGGCGAACGGCAACAACGCGCCAAACGGGCCCGGCAGCGACCAGTCGGGCGAAGCCGCCCCGGGCGGCCGAGGCGACGGCTCGCGGCCGGCGGATTTGCCGGACGAAGCGCCGAACGTGTGAACCGCAAGGTACGTCACGGTACAACGAGGTACGTCGAATGTACGTCGATCGCATGCTGCGGCCGGCCTATCGGTCGCGCGAGGAGCGCACCCGCAACCGGATGAACGGCCGCGTCGTGCTGATCCGCGGCGCGGACCGGGTCACCGTGCAGCATTCGAAAGCGCGCGAGAACGCCCGGCGCGCCGAAAAACTACGCGAGCAAGCACAAAAATGCCCGAGCTGATCGACGTTGCGCGGGTGCGCGAGGGATTGCGCGCGGGGCAGAAGCCTGCGGGTGCGGTGTGGCGGCTGGCGACGGTCGAGCCGTTTGCCGATGTCGACAGCAGCCGGCGCATCCCATTCTGCCTGTCGGACGGGACGGTCGACCGGATGGGCGACACGATCGCCGCCGATGGCTGGGTCCTCGACGGGTATCAGAAAAACCCGGTGGTGCTGTGGGCGCATGACGCTTCCTCGCCGCCGATCGGCCGCGGCATCAATATCCGCGTCTCGGACGAGCGCCTCTTGGGCGAAGTCGAATTCGCCGGCGCCGAGGTCTACGACTTCGCCGACCTGATATTTCGCCTCGTCAAGGCGAAATACGTCAATGCCGGCTCGGTCGGCTTTATGCCGCTCGACCTCGAATTCTCGAACGATAAGGGGCGACCCTGGGGCATCGACTTCACCCGCCAGGAATTGCTCGAATTCTCGGTCGTGCCGGTGCCGGCGAACGCCAACGCGCTCGTCGAGGCGCGCGCCAAAGGCATCGACACCCGGCCGCTTGCCGAATGGGCCGAACGCGTGCTGGACGGCGGCGGGAGGGTCATTGTGCCGAAAACCGAATTGGAGCGGCTGCGGCGCCTGGCGCAGGAACCACGACGCCGCGGCGGGGCTGCGGCCGACTGGAAATGCGGGGCGGCGCGCGATCTGGCGCTCGACGACAGTGATGCGTGGGATGGCGGTGCGGCCGCGGCCTCGATCTTTGAATATGCCGGCGGCGACGATTTCGACCCGGCAAAGGCCAGGCGCGGCTTCCTCCTCTACGACGCGGCCGCTCCCAAGCTGCGTGGGTCGTACAAGGACCCGTTCGCGCACGTGGCGGGCGGTGAATTGAAGGCGGTCAAGGGCGGCATCCGGGCGGCGGCCTCTCGCCTGCCGCAGACCGATGCGCCGCAGGAAGCACTCGACGCGGCCGAAATCGTCGTCAAGCATTACGAGGAGAAGTTCGGGATGGCCGGAGACAAGAATTTGCGCCCGGGCGCTCACGCTCGCGCGGATGGCGGCGGCATGGGCGAGGGCGACCCCTCGACCGGCGGCTACCTCGCCAATTGCGGGCGCGGGCTCGACAGCGAATGTGGCCTCAAAAACCCCGAGGAATGCATGGTCCACGGCCCGTCGACGGCCGACAAGGCATTGGCGGGTGCGGTGGCGCGCGCGGTCGGCGCCGAATTGCGCCGCGAGCTCGCGCCCCTGGTGGCGCGCGGCATGCCCGATGACGGCGCCGACGACCACCTCGATCGCGCGATGGAGCACGTCCGCGCGGCGCACGGCCACGCCAAGGACCTCGCCGACGGCGACGGGCCCAAGGGCAAGATGCGTGACGAGGCGATCTGCGCAATGCACGCCCACGTCAAGGCGGCCGACGGCTACATGGAAAAGTGCCGCAGCCTGATGGCTGACGGCGGTGACGACGGCAAGCGTACGGTTGAGGACATCGAAGCCCGCGCTGCGCGCGTCGCGGCACTCGCGGCCTGATTTCAGCGTATCGAGTGCCGCCGTTTATACCATTCGCCGCTTAGGTATCGCCCCAGAAGCCAACCCTGACCGTCGCCGTCGATCCAAAATTGCGGCGTATCTTCATCGACAAAGTGCGCGCCGACTTCGGCGCTTCGGCTGACATCGAATTCGGGCAGCGCGTTCAGCTCTGCCCGGGGTTTTGGCGGTTCGTCGCTCATTCCGTCCTTTTCTAACGCCCACTCCGCCCTTGGCCAAGCCTAGTTACAATTCAAACTGAGACACTACCGGCAAGGCGACCGGCTCGCCGCGCTCGCCAGCGCCTGATCCCCTTCACCCTCGCCCGAAAGGGCGACCCCGCAAGCCCGCACTCCGCGGGCTTTTTTATTGACCGGAGCCCGCTGAATGGACCCGAGACCGAAACTCCACCAGCTGAAGCAACAGCGGGCGGCCGCCTATGACGAGCTGCAAAAGCTGCAGAGCCACCCCGACCAGCGCAAGTTCGACGCCAAGGCCTCCGAGGTCGAGAGCCTCGATATCGCAATCGCGCGCGCCGAAAAGACGCTCGAGCTCGCCCGCACGGACGCAAAGCTGACGCCGGGCGGCGAGCTGGTGCCGAACGACGGCTGGAAGAACGCCGGCGAGCAGTTCCAAGCGGTCATGCGCGCCGCCTTCAACGACGGCCGCGGGGTCGACCCGCGGCTGATCCGGGCGCCGGCGGGGCTGGGCGAAACCGACCCGTCGGGCGGCGGCTTTACGATCGCCCCCGAATTCTCGGCGACGATCCTGACCCGCGCCTACGACATGGGCGAGCTCGCCAAGCGCGTCTTCAAGCTCCCGATCGAAGGCCCCGGCATCCGCATCCCGTCGATCGACGAGCAGAGCCGTGTGACCGGCTCGCGCTGGGGCGGCGTCCAGTCCTACTGGGTCGGCGAAGGCGACACGGTGACCGCGACCAAGCCCAAATTCCGGCTGATCGAGCTCTACCTCAAAAAGCTGATGAGCCTGTGGTACGTCACCGACGAGATGCTCGCCGACTCGACGGCGCTGACCGGCATCGCGAACCAGGCCTTCGCCGAAGAGATCATGTTCATGATCGAGGACGCGATCTTCGAGGGGTCGGGCGCGGGCCAGCCGCAGGGCTACATGAACGCCAACGCGCTCGTGACGGTGCCGGCCGACAAGGGCCAGGCGCCAAAGACGCTGACCTACACGAACGTCACCAACATGTGGCAGCACGCCTGGGCGCGGGCGCGCAAAAACATGGTGTGGCTGATCAACCAGGACTGCGAGTCGCAGCTCTTGAGCCTTTCGACCGTGGTCGGGACCGGCGGCCAGCCGGTCTACCTGCCGGTCGGCTCGATCGGCTCGCAGGCGGCGAACGCGCCGAACGGCACCCTCTTGGGGCGCCCGGTGATCCCGATCGAATATGCCAACACCCTCGGCACGACCGGCGACATCACGCTTGTCGACCTGTCGCAGTTCGTCGTCGCCGACCGCAACGCGATGCAGCAGATGTCGTCGATCCACGTGCGGTTCACGACCGACGAGATGACCTTTCGGTTGACCTACCGCGTCGACGGCAGCCCGATCTGGCACACGGGCCTGACCCCGTTCAAGGGTTCGAACACGCTCTCGCCGTTCATCGCGCTGGCGAGCCGCTGACTTTTTGATCCGCTGCCTCCGGCGGCTCGCGTCCCGCCCTAGCTGAAGGTCTCCCCTCTGATGGCTACTCCGTTCCGCCTCTGGGAAAACGCCCAGATCGTCAACCTGCTGCCGGCCGCGGCCGACGCCGCCGGCCGCACCTCGAGCTACGTCTCGGTCAAATACGGCCACAAGGCGTTCCTCGTCTGCGGCGTCAACCAAGGGAACGCCGCGACCGTCACCTTTACCCCGCTGCAGGCGACCGACAACCTCGGCACCAACTCGGCCGGGTTGACCGCCGGGTCGCCGATCGCCGTCGACCTCGACACCTCGACCTCGACCGGGTCGGACCAGTTCACGTTCCCCGCGGCGGCGGCGAGCTATACGACCGACGCCGGGCTCAAAAACAAGATCGTGGTCTTCGAGATCGATCCGGTCGAGCAGATGAACCCGAACAACCTCGCGTCGGGCAACCCGCTGCCGTTCAACCACATCGCGATCCAGACCGGGGCCTCGAACGCGGCCAACATCACCTCGGCCTATCTCCTCGTGATGCCGCTGCGCGACCAGCGGCTCAACCCGCCGACGACTTACGTCTGAGCCCGGCGCCAAAAGAACCCCAGCAAAGGCAGGAGGCGGGCATCATGTCGCTCAGATCGCACAAGGACGGCGTCGGCAACGACACGTCGTTTTTTGACGACGCGACCTTCGAGCGGGTGATCCCGCTGAAGCGGGTCGGGTTTACCAACGATTTCTTCGGCGCCGAGGCGGCGATCCCGACCTCGGCCAATGTCGGCTTTCCGTTTATCGCCAAGCTCGTGCAAACGGCGGGCACCCCGACCGCGGCGCGGGTCGCCAACGCGGTCGCCGGCGTCGTCGGCCTGGCGCTCGACGCAACCTCGGAAAAGCAGGAGGCAACGCTCTATTTTGGCGACAGCCTCGAATTCGACGTGACCAAGGCGCTCGAATTCGAGTTTGTGCTGCAACTGCACGCACTGCCGAGCGCGGCCGCGGTCGAGATGGTGTGGGGGATGCAGAGCGCCTGGATCGACGGGCCCGACAACGCGTCCTACTACGTCGAGTTTCAATGCCTCGGCAATGGTGCGGTCAATGTCCGCACCAAGGACGGGGTCAACACGCTCTCGAATGCCGCGGGCGTGAGCTTGACCACCACCGGGCAGCATATCTTCCGCGTCGACTGCACCGATGTGACCAACATCCAGTTTTTTGTCGACGGCGCCAAGGTCTCGCCGGTGCCGCCGGCGGCCCTCATGGCGTTTGCCGCGACCGGCGCCAACGCAGTGCTGCAGCCCTATGTCTCGGTCTACAAGGCCTCCGGCACCGGGGTCGGCACGATCTATGTCGACGCCGTGCGCGCCTGGATGAACCGGTCCTGACCTTTCTGCCAGATAGCGCCGTAAAGCGGGGCCGCCAGTAAATGTCGCTCTTTACCGACATCGAATACTTCACCGCGACGATCGCCGCCGGTGCGGCTTTGTCGGGGCCGGTGCAGCTCGGCCGCAAGTCGCTCGTCGGCATCGTCATGCCAGCGGCGTGGACCGCTGCGAGCCTCAGCTTTCAGGCCTCGCCCGACGGCGCCACGTTCGACGAGCTGTTCTACCTCGCGGCACTCGCCTCGACCGCGTTTGTCATCACCGCCCCCGGGGCGAGCCAGTTCATCATGCTCGACCCGACCATCTGGCGCGGGGTGGACACGCTGAAGGTGCGCTCCGGAACCTCGGGCTCGCCGGTCAACCAGGTGGCGCAAGCCGTCCTGACCCTCCTCGCCCGCGGCATCACCTGACCCATGGCGCTGCGCCGCGTTGTCGCCGTCACCTCGCCTGCTTCGGCTCCGGACGCGCCCAGCGACAACCTGCCGGCGCCCGGCGCCTATGACCTCGTCGACTTTCCGACCGTGCTCAGCGAGCTCGGCGTCAACGCGTCCGACCCGAACCTGCCTTTGGCGTGGATGGCGCGCGCGGTGACCGACGTATCGCTGCGCATCCAGGACTATTGCAACCGCGTCTTCCAGGTCGAAGGGCTGAGCGAGCTGTTGCTCCTCGACGGCGGTTCGGGGCTCACCCCCGGCACCGTCGCGCCGCTGACGTTGTCGCGCTGGCCGGTGGCGAATTTTGTCAGCCTCCTCGCTGCCGCCGAAGCCGACAGCGGCGCGGTGTTGACTTTTGTGTCAACCGCCGGGGTTGCAGCCGGCATGCCGGCGAGCCACCGCGCGATCCCGCCCGGGACCACAGTGGCGAGCCTAACGCCGACGACGGTCACCCTGTCGGCGCCGCTCAGCACGGATCCCACCGCGGCGTTGGCGACGAGGGTGCTCGCCGGCGGCGCCGTCGTCTTTGGGCTCTCGGCGGCACGCATCCTCGCGACCGGCCAGTCGCCCTATCTGCCGGTGAGCCTCGGCTTGCTGAACAGCGGGCCGCTGCCGGCGCAGTCGCTCGGCCCTTATGTCGACTACCTGGTCGACAGCAAGATCGGGCGGCTCGTGCGGCTCAACCCGTTCGACGCGGCCCCCTGCACCTGGGACACCTTTCCGACCTGGGTCAACTACAGCGCCGGCTACCCGGCGATCCCCGACGACATCGCGGGTGCGGCACTCGAGTGGATCAGCTGGCGCTATTACGAGCGCAAGCGCGGCGACCCGGCGCTGAAAACCCGCACCCAGCCCGAGCTCGGCACCGAAACCTGGTGGGTCGGCGGCCCGCCTTCTTCGGGCGGCGTGCCGGAATCGATCCGCGGCGTGCTCGACCATTACCGCGTGCCGGTGGTGGGATGAAAGCGGCGACCCTGTAATTGCTGCGGGTGCTGTGATGGTCGAGTTCGATGTGCTGGCGGTCGGCGAGCGCCGGCTGCAGGCGTTTTTTGACGATTTCCCGGCGCGGCTCGACGAGCGGCTCTATGCCGCGATGGAGCGTATCGCGGGGCGGCTCTTGAGTGCGGTCGAGGCGGCCGAGCCGCAGCGCACCGGCGCCCTGCGGAGCGAAACGACGAGCTTTGTCAACAAGACCGCCGCCGCGATCACCGCCGGCGTCGCCGTCGAGGCGCCGGAGGGCGACAAGGCGGCACACGGCAAGGCGGCGGCCCTCGAATACGGCGCCCACCGGCCGGCGACCGTCGCCGAGCATTGGGCGATCCGCGCGAATTTCTGGGGCCGCTACTCGGCACCGCGAGCGGTGCTGATCGAGGAATACCGCCGCCGCGTCGAGATCGGCGAGGAGCGCTATCTGCGTGGGCCGTTCGCCGCCCTGCGGGGCACGATCCTGGCCGACATCGAAGCTGCGGTAGGCCAGGCCGCCAACGCGCCCCTATAGGCGATGAACCGCGAAGCGATCATGCAGGCGTTGCTGACCCTGGTCAGCGAGAGCGCCGGGTTTGTCACGATCGGCCGCCGCCTCGAATGGGTCGCCAAGGTCGCCGGGCTGCCGGCGCTCTATGTGATCGCGACCGACAACGAGTACCAGCAGCACGGCACGACCTTTCCGCCGCGCCGCACGATCGGCGCCGAGATCTGGGTCTACGCCGCAACCGACCTGCAGCAGCCGCCGGGCGCCCAGCTCAATCCGCTGCTCGATGCGATCGAGGCGGCCTTGGGCGTCATGCCCGGCCAGGCGCAGACCCTGGGCGGGCTCGTCGTCCATTGCTGGATCGGCGGCGACGACGGGCAAAAGGCGCGGATCGAAATCTTTGAAGGCCATGCTTCGAGCCGTGCCGTCGCCATCATCCCGGTGAGGATCCTCGTGCCATGAGCGAGATCGACCAGAAACCGCCTCCGGAGCCCGTGGGCGCGCCATCGGCGCCAGCGCTTGTCGAGCCCGGCAAACCCGAAACCCCCACCGTAGCGGCTTCCCCGCCGGCCCCGATCGCCATCCAGGCGATCGACGGCGCGATCGAGGCCTGGTGGAGCGACCACTTCCCCGGCTCGGCGGTGGCGCGCGACACCGCGGCGTGGAACGTCGCCTTTACCGCCAAAGAGGATTTGAAACGCCGCCTCGCGGCGCTGAGCGGAGTTTGAAATGCAGCTTTCTTTTGGGTCCGGCGCCTTGTGGGGCGAGCGCGTCGACGTGACCGGGTCGGGCATCGGCCCCCACCAGTTTGGCGTCCTCCAGGATATCCAGATCGATTTCGACTGGACCGACAAGGAGCTCTACGGCCAGACGCAGTTCCCGGTCGCGATCGCGCGCGGTCAGGGCAAGATCTCGGGCAAGGCGAAACTCGCCCAGATCCTCGGCCTCCTCTATACCGACATCTTTTTTGGCCTGGCGTCGGCGGCGGGCCAGCTCGCGGTCACCCAGCTCGAGGCCGGGAGCGTCCCGGCGGTGTCGACCTACACGATCACGGTCGCGAATTCCGCCAACTACGTCGACGACCTCGGCGTCGTCTATGCCGCAACCGGCAAGCCGTTCACCCGGGTCACGACGCCCGCATCGGCGGGCCAGTATTCGGTCAACTTCGCGACCGGGGTCTACACCTTTGCCGCCGCCGACGCCTCGGCGGCGGTGCTGCTGTCCTACACCTACAATATCACCGCCGCCGGCAACAAGGTGACGATCACCAACCAGCTGACCGGCACCACCCCGGTCTTCAAGGCGACCTTTTACACGCGCTCGCCCTACAGCCTCGGCGGCAGCGCCGGCGAAGGCTACGCGCTCAGGCTCAACGCCTGCACCGCCAACAAATTGTCGTTCCCGACCAAAATCGACGACTGGACGATCCAGGAGCTCGATTTCATGGCGTTCGCCGACGCCTCGAACACGATCGGCTATCTCTCGACCGTCGAATAAGGGGCCGAGCGCGCCGATGGCGAAGATCAAGGGCGTCCCGATCGAGATGGGCGGCAGCGAATGGATCGTTGCGCCATTGACGATCGCCCAAATCCGGGAGTCGCAAGCGGACCGCGCGACCTGCGAGAGCGAGGAAGCCTCGCTCGAGGCCCGCACCGATGCCGCGGCACGGATCATCCTGCCGGCATTGCAGCGCAATTACCCCGAGATCACCGCAGCGACGCTCGAGGGCGAGCTGCTCGACGCCGGCAACGTCTTTGAGACCCTGCGCGCGGTCCTGACCGGGTCGGGGCTGCGCCCGGCGCAAGCGGGGGAAGCCGCGGCGGCGAGGACTGGGCCGGCCTCTACGGGCTCCTCGCCACCGCCTGCGGCTACCGGCCCGGAGACATCGACGGGCTGACCCTCCATCAGGTCCAGGACCTTTTCGATTATTGGGAAGACCACCCGCCGGTGCATGTGCTGCTGGCGGCGTTTCTCGGGGTCGAGCCGCGCCGCGCCGGCCCCAATCGGGAGAACCCGGCGGGGAACCCCCCGCTTCATGCCCCGATCGCCGACCACGAGGCGGCCGAACTCGCGTTGTCGGGCCAGTTCGCGGTCGGCGAGCGCCCGCTGCATGACGACCTCGGGGCGCCGGGCATCATCGATTTCGCGGCGCTCAAAGAAAAGCACCAGGCGCTAAAGGCGGGGTAGGCATGGCCTCGAACCTGTCGATCGCGGTCCGCGCCGACACCGCCGAGGCGCGCGCCCAGCTCGCCCTCGTCCAGGCCGACGTCAAAGCGCTCGGCACCGCGTTGCGGCAGGCTGCGGCCGACGCCAGAAGCGGCGGCGGGATCGGCGCCAACGACAATTTGCGCCAGGCGGCAGGGCAATTCGAGGAGGCCCGCGCCAAGGCCTCGGCCTTGACACAGGAGCTGAACGGGGCCGCCACCGAGGGCTCGCTCCTCGCCCGCAGCTTTGCCAATGTCAAAGAAGAGGTCGAGCGCGTCCGCAGCCCGATCGACACCTTCCGGCAAGGGATGGCCGGCATCCTCGAGGTCACCGGGGCGGCCTTTGCCTTCGAGAAGATCTCCGAATGGGTCGAGGAGATCACCGAGGGCGCGGAGCGGACCAAGATCCTGGCGGAATCGCTCGGCACCAGCTCGGAACGCCTGTCGGAGTTTCAGAACATCTCGTTGCTCGCCGGCGGCGAGAGTCAAAACCTGATCCGCATCGTCACCCAGCTCGGGCACCAGCTCGAGGTCGGTCTCAACAAGCCGCTCTCCGACCAGGGCCAGGCGATCCGCGCCGCCGGCATCGACATGGCCGAGCTGAAAGAAGCGCTGCGGGACCCGATCGACACGATCGAGCTCTTGCGCCGGACCTGGCAGAACATGGCGGGGAGCGTCAACCGCCTCGACATCTTCCGCAGCCTCGTCGGGCCGCGCGGCATCACCCAGCTGGCACCCGTTCTGAGCCTGACCGCCGAGGAGTTTGAAAAGGTCAAGCAGGCGGCCGAGGCGAGCGGGGCCAATCTCAACGACGCGCAGATCGAAGCACTGTCGGACACCTGGGAAAAGGTCCACGAGCTCGAATTGGCCTTTACCGGGCTCAAATCGCACATCCTTCTCGACTTCAAGGAGCCGATCGACGCCACCACCACGTCGTTGAAGGCGTTTGTCGAGACGATTACGAATTCGGGCGCTGCCACCGCGGCGTTCAAGAGCTTTTTCGACGCGATCCACGGGATCATCGACGCGACCAAGACCGACATCGACAATCTGAAGACGGTGTGGAACGCGTTCGCGAGCGGTTGGCAGCAGCTTCAAAACAATACGCTTCTGCAGCATCTGGGGATCGTCCCGCCCGCCAACGCGCCCTCGCTCGTCCCGGGGGTGTCGCCCTTGGGGTTGACGGACGCCGGGCGCCCCGCGGCACCCGCCGAGGTGAGCCTGCCCGAAGTTTCGGTGACGGCGCCGGCCCCGGCCGGGGCCTCGGGGCGCGAGGGCGCCTCGTTCGCCGGCAACGCGATCGCGAACCTCTCCGGCAACGCCGCAATCGTCGCCGACGCCCTCGCCAAGATCGGCGCGTCCGCCAACACCGTGGCGGGGGTTCTCGCCAATCTCAAGGCCGAGAGCGGCATCAGCCCGGAGGCCGTCAACCCGAGCGGCGCCACCGGGATCGCGCAGTGGGCCGGCGACCGGCTGGCGCAGCTCAAGGCCGCCGAAGGCCCGGCGTGGAACACGCTGCAGGGCCAGGTCGATTTTCTCGTGAAGGAGCTGCAAGGCAAGTTCGCCGGCGTCTTTCACGCCGCGAATGCCGCGGCCGACGCGGCGTCCGCCGCCAAAATCGTCTATTCCGGCTACGAAATCCCGGGGTCAAAGGACACGACGGGGCCGGCCCGCGAAGCGCTCGCCACCCAGATCGCGGCGGGCGGCGGGGTCGGGTCCAGCACCGGCGGCACCGCCGCGAGGTTCGACCCCGAGGCCGGCCGCGTCGCGCGCGAGCAGCAATATGCCGAGCTCGAGGCGCAGATCAGGCAGGCCGAGTACCAGCAGGATTTCGCCGCCGCCCGCCAGCTCCTCGACAAGAAGCTCGCGATGCTCGCCGAGGACAAGGCCAGCACGGCCTCGGTCACCGCCGAAAAGGTGCGCCTCGACCACGAGGAGGTCGCGGCCGCGATCGAGCTCGCCCAGCAGAAATACACCTCGCTCAAAAGCGAGGACACCTCCTATCTCGCGGACTTCAAGGCCAACATGGCTCAGCTCGTCGCCGAGCATAAGATTTCGACGCAGCAGGCGATCGGCTTTGAGATCGAGTACACCGCCAAGCTCTACGCCGAGGAGCGCCGCCGCCTCGAAATCATGATGGCGGACGACCGGCTGACGGCGGCGCAAAAGCAGCGGCTCTATGACGAGCTCGTCGAGCTCGACGCGAGCTATACCGCCAAGATCAGCGAGGCCCAGGCGAAGACGGCGCAGGACACCGCGAAAAGCTGGCAGGAAAGCATCAAGCAGGTGTCGGACGCGTTCGCGAGCATGGCGACCGACGTCGTCCTGCGTACGAAGTCGATCGGCCAGGCGTTCGACCAATTGGCGCAAAGCCTCGTCAAGGACACGCTCAACAGCGCCTTCAAGAGCATTTTCAGCTCGGCGCTCGGGGTCGGCGGCGGTTCGGGCGGCGGCGTCGGCGGCGGGATTTTCGACAGCCTCGGCAAGGACATTTTCGGCGAGGGGCTCGCGGGGGCCGTCGGCAGCACTGGCGGCGGCGGCCTCTTGGGCTGGCTCTTCGGCGGCGCTTCGGGTGCGGCCGACCAGGACTTCTCGGGCGGCATCGGCGCAGCGGCCGATGTCGGCGGCGGCGGCCTCTTCAGCGGCCTCTTCGGCACCTTGTTCAAGGGCCTCGGCTCGCTCTTCGCCTTCTCGAAGGGCGGGATCGTGCCGTCGGCGGCGGGCGGCTGGGCCGTACCGCAGCTCGGGCCGGGAGGCACCCTGGCACAGCTGCACTCGAACGAGATGGTCTTGCCGGCGAATATCAGCCAGGGGCTGCAAGGCATGATCGCCAACGGCGGCGGCGGCAACTCCTTTGGCATCAACATCAACGCGACCGATGCGGCGTCGGTGCAGCGGCTCTTCATGGCGAACGGCTCGGCGCTGGTCGCGGCATTGAACACTGCGATCCGCCGCGGCTCGATGCTGACGCCCGGCTGAGAGCCCCCGGCTGATGACCGATGTCGGCATCATGGCGATCGCCGCCGGCGGCCTCGCGATCAGCCCGCTGTCCGGCAGCCCGCTCACGATCCTCCCCGGCGTCGGGTGGAGCGTCACCAAGGCGCCGACGATGCAGACGCGCATCCAGCGCGCGGTCTCCGGCCGCGAGCTGCGGCTGCAGGATTACCCCTACCCGCTGTGGCAGTTCTCGCTGACTTTCGAGGTGCTGCGCGACCGTTGGGACAGCCGCGGCCGGGGTTTTGGGGTCGTCGGCAACTACGACGAACTGCGGACCCTCTTCGGGTTCTACCTCGCCTGCGGCGGCGCCTTTGGCACGTTTCTGTTCGACGACCCGAGCGACGACCAGGTCACGGGGCAGCCGTTGCCGCTGGCGACGAGCTATGTCTCGGCCTCGTTCCCGGCCGCGGGCGGCAGCGGCTACAACATCGGCGACCAGCTCTCGCCCGCCGGCGGATCGCCGCCGCTTGCGGCCTCGCTGATCGTCAACAGCGTCGGCGGCGGGGGCGCGATCACCAATCTCGGGCCGAGCCTCGGCGGCATCTATTACACCGTGCCCGGCACGAGCGGCGTGCCGTTGACGACGGTGACGGGCGGCGGCTCGGGCGCCACCGCGAACCTGACCTGGGTAACGAGCGTCCAATTGCAGCGCGGGCTTGGTGTCGGCCCGTTTTTCAACGAGCCGATCACCGCCCCCAACAAGGTCGCCGCGCTTTATTTCGCCGGTGTGCCGCAGATCACATTGGTCAACACCGGGATCGTCGCGGGCGGCGGCGGCTACAACATCGGCGACCAGCTCTCGCCGACGATCGCAGGGCCGCCGCTCGCCGCCTCGCTCTTTGTCCAGAGTGTGAGCGGCGGCGCCGTCACCTCGCTCGGCGTCTCGAATGGCGGGCTCTATCTCGGGACGCCACCCTCCGCCGCAGTGCCGTTCACCAGCGTCACCGGCAGCGGCTCGGGGTGCACCGCGAACCTGTTGTGGAGCAATGTCGCCGGCTGGCCGGTCGATCCCGCAACCGGCCTCGTGTCGCTGCCGCAGCCCTTTGTCGGCAGCCAGCCGGCGCTGTCGGCGGATTTCTCGTATTTCTTCCGATGCCGCTTTGTCGACGACAGCAACAGCTTTGAGAACTTCATGCTGCAATTGTGGCAGCTTAAAAAGTTGGCGTTTATTTCGGTGCTGCCGTGAAGCAGGCGTCCTCGACCCTGATTGCGCTACTGAACGGCGGCGCCAAGTTCCAGATGGCCGACCTCTACACCTTTACGCTGCAGGGCGGCACGGTCCTGCGCTATTCGGGTGCGCTGACCCAAATCGTCGATTTCGCCACCGGGCGGGTCTTTCCGCTCGGCCCCAAATTCGAGCGCTCGCTGATCAATACCGTCATCGGGACCCAGGTCGACCAGCTCGACGTCAAGATTTACCCGACCGCAACCGACACGATCGGCGCTACGCCGTTTTTGGAGGCGGCATGGACCGGCGCGCTCGACGGCGCGCTCCTACAGGTCGAGCGCGCGTTTTTCGCCGCCGGCTGGGGCGACACCAGCCCGGGAACGGTGGTGCTCTTCGCCGGCCGGGTGTCGGACCTCGACTGCACCCGCTCCGGCATCGACATGAAATGCCGCTCGCACCTCGAATTGCTCAATATCCCGATGCCGCGACGGCTCTACCAGGCGGCGTGCAACCACGTCTTTGGCGACGCGATGTGCCAGTTCTCGCGGCCGAGCCTGGCGCTGACGTTTGGCGCCGGCGCCGGCTCGTCGCAGACCTCGATCAATGGCGCGCCGGTGACGACGACCCCGTTCGCGCAAGGATCGATCAGCGGCAAGAGCGGCGCCAATTCGGGGCAGACTCGCACGATCTTCGGGTTTCAGTCGGGGGGCAGCATCAGCGTCAAGCTCGCCTTTTTGTCGCCGGTGCTGACCGGCGACCAGTTCGAGATCCTGCCGGGCTGCGATCACATGCTCGCGACCTGCACCAACACCTTCAACAACGCCGTCCATTTCGGCGGCATGCCGTTCATCCCGCCTCCGGAGACCGCCGTATGACGACCCCGGTGCTGCACGTCTTTACGGCGCGGTTCAACCCGCTGCGCTGGCGCCAGCCGCAGCGGCACTATCTCGACTGGGCCCATCGCATGCGCGATCTCGGCGCCGAGGTCACGGTCGTCGAATGCGCCTATGGCGAGGCGCCGTGGGTCTGCGCAATTCCCGGCGTCGTCCACCACATCGGGGTGCGCGCCGATTCCTGGGCGTGGGCCAAGGAATGCCTGCTCAACCTCGGCATCCAGCGCCGCCCGGAGGCGCAATACGTCTGCTGGGCGGACAGCGATGTTTTCCCGCGCCGCAACGACTGGGTCGAGGCCACGCTCGACGCATTGCAGCACTACCACGTGGTGCAGCCGTGGGAGACCTGCTACGACCTCGGCCCCGGCGACAGCCACGCGCATGTCTGGCGCTCGTTCGCGCGCCAATACCTGCACGGCCACCCGATCGTCGTCGGCGAGGGCGAGGACTTTCACAAATTTTGGGGCGGCGAGCACGACTACCCGCATACCGGCTATTGCTGGGCGGCCAAGCGCTCGATGCTGAACGAGGTGGGCGGGCTCTTCGAATACGGCGGGATGGGTGCCGCCGACCACCACCAGGCGGTGGCGATGCTGGGCCGCGTCAAGAGCTCGTTCCCGAAGACGATCTCGCCCGCTTACCGCGTCCTCCTCGAGGCCTGGGAAAAGCGCGCTACGCACGCGGTCAACGGCCGGATCGGCTATGTGGCGGGCACGATCGAGCACCGCTTTCACGGTGCGAAGCAAAACCGCCAATATTGGGACCGCTGGCAGATGTTTCTGCGCCACGGGTTCGACCCGATGACGGACCTGAAGCGCAACACCTGGGGGGTGCTCGAATTCGCCGGCAACAAGCCGGCACTCGAGCTCGAATGGGACCAGTATCTGCGGATGCGCTGGGAAGACGACAATGGCGAGGGGTTCGCCGCGTTTCACCGGCCGGGCCACCCGCCGGCACCCCCGCCGCGCGACCCGCCGGTGTCGCATCCCCACCACCCGCCACACCGCCATCATCACCCCGAGCCACCGCACCGCCGCCATCCCGGCCGTGACTGACCAGCGCCGCGCCGCGGTCGTTGCCGAGGCCCAAACCTGGCTCAAGACACCCTACCACCACATGGGCCGGGTAAAGGGTGCCGGTGCGGACTGCCTCACACTCCTCGCCGAAGTCTATGAGCGCGCCGGGGTGCTGCCGCATATCGAGCTGCCGTACTATCCGCCCGATTGGCACCTGCACCGCGGCGAGGAGCGTTACGCCGACGGCCTCCTCGCCTATGCGCGCGAGATCGACCCGCCGCCGCAGCCGGCCGATATCGCGCTGTGGCGCTATGGGCGCTGTTTTGCCCATGCCGCGATCGTCGTCCTCTGGCCCACGATCGTCCACGCCCAGGCCGATGCGCGGCTCGTCTGTTGGGGGGACGCGACGCAGGGCTCGCTCGCCTGCCGCGCGGTGCGGTTTTTCGACCCGTTTTAGATGACCAACATCCTGGGGATCGGCCCCAACGCCAAGCAGCAGCAGCTCGCGGGCTCGCTGCGGTTCCAGACCTCGCAAGCGGGCAGCGTCATCCCGCTCGTCTACGGCACCACCCGGATCAGCCCGAACGTCCTCGACTACCAGGATTTCGAGGCCGTGGGCGGCAGCGCCGGAAAGGGCAAGGGCGGCGCCGGCGGCAGCGCCGGCAAAGCCGGCAAGTCGTCGCAGACGATGTACTCGGCCTCGGTCATCCTCGGCCTCTGCCAGGGGCCGATAACCCAGTTCGGGGAGGTCTGGTACAACAAGAGCGTCGGAGCACTCCTCGACCTCTTGGGGCTGTCGACCAAAAATCTCGGCACCGACGGGCAGCCGGCCGACCCCTATTGGGTGACCAACCACGCGCCCAACGCCATCGGCTATTCCGGCACCGCCAACATCACGCTCGACAAGTACAACCTCGGCGCCTCGGCCTCGCTGCCGAATTTCACGTTCGAGGTCTATGGCATCGGCTCGTCGACCTGGCTCAATGGCGCCGACGCCAACCCGGCCTTTATCGTCAGCGATTTTCTGACCAATGCGCGTTACGGCGCCGGGTTTCCGGCGGCGAACCTCGACAGCCTGACGAGCTATTCGGAGTATTGCACGGCGTTGGGGGTGGCGCTGTCGCCGTCGATCGACACCCAGATACCGGCACAGCAGCAGCTCGCCGACATCGCAAAAATCACCAACTCGGCGATCGTGTGGTCGGGGGGCCTACTAAAGATCATCCCCTATGGGGACATGCCGCTCAGCACGTCGTTCACGCTGATCACGGTCGCCGGAGCCGTCGCCGGCGGCGATACGATCACCGCGACCTTTACCGGCGCCGGTCTCGGCTCGCCGGTCGCGGTCTCCTATACGGCCGGCGCCGCCAACGTCAACGCCGACACCCTGTACATGAGCTCGTTCACCGGCGCGCTCGCCGGCCAGATCAACGCGAGCGGCCTCCAGGCGTTCGGCGTGCACGCCGGTGTGGCGCCGAACGGGCTGATGATCTTCGACACTTCCGGCACCGGCACATTGGCGGTCGCGGTCACCTTTTCCGGCGCCGGCGGCGAAACCGCCACGATCAGCCCGCTCGGGACCTATTCCTGGCAGCCCTACACGACCCCGGTCTACAGCCTCGACGACGACGATTTCATCGTCCAGGAATCGACGGTCGGCTCGTATCTCGGGGTTACCCCCGGAACCGCGGCATTGCGCCAAGGGGCGACCCCGGTCACCGGCGGCTTTACCGACGACCCGGTGCACGTGCAGCGCTCCTCGCCGGCCGACGCCCCGAACTGGGTCGAGATCGAGTGCGTCGACCGCTCGAACTCGTACAACAAATGGCCGGTCGTCGCCTTCGACCAGGGGGCGATCGACCTCTACGGGGTCCGCAAAGACAGCAGCGTCAAGGGCAACGCGATCGTCGACGTGCAGCATGTCGGCCCGGTCGTGGCCCAGCTGGTGTTGCAGCGCAATCTCTATTACCGCAATACCTACACCTTCAATCTCGGCTGGAAATTCTGCCTCCTCGAGCCGATGGATTTGGTGCAGCTGAGCGACCCCTACCTCGGCCTCGACAATCTGACGGTGCGGATCACCGCGGTGAGCGAGGACGAAGAGGGCACCTTGGCCATCACCGCCGAGGATTTTTTCGGCGTGCCGGCGGCCGTGCAATACCCGCAGGCCTGACCCCATAATGGGTGTCAAGAGCCTCGGCGCCGGCATCGGCACGCCTGCGTTTTTCGCGCGCCAAGCGGCCGCACCCACCACCTCGGTCCCGGCCTACAATGCTGCCGCACCGAGCGTGAACATGCCCTTTTTTGTCGAGCCGACGCAGCAATTGCTGGCAGCGCTCGGCGTCGCCGGGCCGGCATTGATCGTCGGGCTCAGCGGCGGCCCCGCCGGCGCCTACAGCCCGCTGTGGGGCGGGGCCGAGGTGTGGGCATCGCTCGACGGCACGAATTACGGCCAGCCTTTTGCCGACGACGCCTTTTTCGGGGTGTCGGCGATGGGGCTCACCACCGCGGCACTCGCGGCCTATGGCGGGGTCAACCCCGACACCGCCGACACGCTCGCGGTCGACCTCAGCCAGTCGAGGGGCACGCTCGCGAGCGTCAGCCCGACGAGTGCAGCCGCCTTTGTCAGCTTGTGCGCGGTGCAGGCGACCGGCGGCCCAATCGAGTTTCTGGCGTTCGAGACCGCGAGCCTGGTCGGCGCCAGCGCCTACCACCTGACGACCCTCTATCGCGGCCTCTACGGGACGGATGCCGCGAGCCACGCGCTGGGCGCGCAGTTCGTCTATCTCGGCAGCGGCGAATATTTCGCGCAGCCCTTGCCGGCGCAATACACGGGGGTGCCGTTGGAATTCAAGTTCCCGTCGTTCAACACGACCGGCGGCGGCCTGCAATCGCTTGCCGCGGCGACGGCCTATTCCTACACCCCGGCCGGGTCCGGCAGCCTGCCGGGGCCGGGCTTTCAAACCGACGTCATCACCACCAACACGAATATCAGCCTGTGACGTGATGATGTGGCGGCGAATGCGTTCTTGCGGATCTTCGAGCCTGCGGGCGGCGGGAGCTTCAACGCCACCTTGCGGCCCCGGCCGCAAGACGGGGAGACGTGGCGCTTTACCCTGATTGGCGCCAATGCGGCCCAAGTCGTCGTGACGCTGACCCCCAATACCGGGCAGACGATAAACCTCGGCTCCGCCGGGATGCCGCTCACCGGGCACGGGGCGACCCGCACCCTCGTGTGGAACGCGCAATTATCAAGCTGGGTCGGCGGGTGACCGATGATCAGGCTCCTCCTCGCCATCGTGCTGTCGCTCGCGGCGGCGGGCGCCGCATGCGCGCAACAGGTGCCATTCGACCGCACCTGGCTCTATCCCGGCGGCGCCAGCTATGCCGCCGGGCTCGGCGACGACAACAAGGTCATCTCGGCGCTCAACGCCGGCGGCACCCTGACCGTCACCCTGCCCTCGACGACGGCCTTGGCGGCGAGCGGCTGGCAGATCGCGGTCGAGAACGACGCGGCGCATACCGTCACGGTCCAGGTCAACGGCACCGCCGGCGGCCATATCCTCTACCCGACGACATCAGGCGGGGCTTCGGCGACCTCGTTTTCGACCGCCGCCGGGAACAACGAGATCGCGGTCGTCGAATATGACGGCAGCGGCAATTTCCGGATCGTCGGGGCGACCCCGGCAACCGCATTGGCGCTGGGCTTCTTCTCGGGCGGCAGCATTCCGGCGGCGGCCGATCTCTTGGGCAGCAGCGGGTCTGCTTTTGGCGGGGTGACGGTCGGCACCGGGTTGTCGCTGAGCGGGGCGTTTGGCTCGCAGACATTGTCGGCGACGGGCGGCGGGGTCGCGTGGTCGACCTCGGTCTACACGCTGACGACGACCCCCCTCGTCCTGCCGGCGACCAACTACCTGATCGAAATCGTCAGGCAGAGCGTCGCCGCCCCGATCACGGTCGATCTCGCCGCCTCGCCGCCGGCGAATTTCGTGCAGTGCGTAAAGGACGGCGGCAACAACTTCCAGGCCAACGCCGCCACCGTCAAGACCACCGACGGCACCGCGATCGACGCCGTCGCGGGCTCGACCGGCTACGTGATGAACCAGGCCCGGCAATTCGGATGCTTCATTTTCGATGGAACGCAATGGGATATAATCTGAGGCTCGCTTTGGCCGCGTCCGCAATTTCGTTACTCGCGCTCACCCCGGCCGCGCGTGCCGGTGGCGCGGCCGAGTTTCCGCCGCCGATGTGCGCGCCCGGCACCGCGACCGTGATCTGCCAGCTGATGATCGAGCGCAACAGCGTCTCCGACGAGCTGGCGCTGAGCGAGACCCGGCGCGTCGACGAGGCCAAATCGGCGCAGGCGAGTGCGGCCGCACTCGCCGATTACTGGCGGCATTATGTCATCGGCGCCGCGGCCAAGGCCGATTACTGGGACCGCCTCTGGGGCTGGCTCGCCGAGCATTTCCACCATCGCCGGGGCCGCTGAGCCATGCGCATCGGACGGCACCTCGTAGCGGCGGCGCTGATCGGGTCGCTGATCAGCACCGCCACAACCCCGGCGGCGGCGTCCTATATGGGGACGCCCCCGCTGCTCGTCGTCAACGGCGGCTCGGGTTTGACGACCGCGACGGCACACGCGGTCTTGACCGGCGAAGGAACCTCCGCCTTTGGCCAGGTCGGCCCCGGCGGGGCCGGCACCTTGCTCGCCGGTGTGGCGAGCGCCGACCCGACCTTCACCTCGACCCCGACCCTGGGGGCCAACGGCGGCACCGGCGGCACCTTGACGCTCGAGGGCTCGACGAGCGGCTCCGGCGTCATCCAGGTCGCCGCCGCGGCCGGCGCCGGCATCGTCTTCCAGCTGCCCTCGGCAAACGGCTCCTCCGGCAACGCGCTCACCACCAACGGCGCCGGCGTCACGAGCTGGAGCCCGGTCGGCACGCTGACCTCGGTCACCTGCGGCACCGGGCTCAGCGGCGGCACGATCACCACGACCGGCACCTGCTCGATTACCGCCCCGGTTACGGTGGCGCTCGGCGGCACCGGCTCGACATCGGCCTCGGGGACGGCGCTCGACAACATCACCGGGTTTGCCGGGACCGGCCTCGTCAACCGCACCGGCGCCGGCACCTATTCGTTTATGGCGACCAACGCCATCGCCTTTACCGGGGGCACGATCGACGGCGTCACGATCGGCGGCACCACGCCGGCGGCGGGCCACTTCACGACCCTGAGCACGAGCGGGATCACGACCTTTGGCTCGGGCGAGATCGGGCCGGTACGGGTCGTCACCGCGTCGGGAGCGGTGACGATGGCGACCACCGACAACACGATCGAGGTCGACAAGACAACCGGGGCCGCGACCACCGTAAACCTGGTGTCGTCGCCGACCTCTGGCACCCGGCTCTGCGTCAAGGATGGAAAAGGCGACGCGTCCGCCAACAACATCACGCTCTCGCCTGCCGCGGGGAATATCGACGGCGCCACCACTTTCGTCATGAACCAGAATTACCAGGACACCTGTATTCAATACGACGGAACGAAGTGGATCATCTTGTAGTGCCTGCGGCATGAGCTTATGCGCTATGTATTCACGGCACTGGTGGCGCTCGTCGCCGGCGCACAAGCGGCGCGCGCCGAATTCGACGGCATCGTAAGGGTCCCCAACAACGCGGCGCTCGCCGCCCTCAAATCGACGCAGGCGGCATGGGTCGAACGGCTCGGCTTTACGACGATC
>Ga0307478_10000470_pt1 | contig 41532 bp, 34 predicted proteins | sample atmos_gasesECM4C_2_FD_203713 | JGI IMG/M metagenome (GOLD analysis project Ga0307478, IMG submission 203713) | Hardwood forest soil microbial communities from Morgan-Monroe State Forest, Indiana, United States - atmos_gasesECM4C_05 | ecosystem: Environmental > Terrestrial > Soil > Temperate...
GAAAAAATATAGGGGTCTGGGAGGGTGTTCCACGAAGAAGGTTTGCCGCGCGCTGCCCAAGGGGCGGGAGCGAGTCTACGGATGATCGCCTAAAGTCCTGCGGAATTACTCAGCCGTGTAGGTGACTTCGAGCCGATGAATGAGGAAGCAGGAAAGGACGAGAACAGCGACGGTAAGACAAAGCAAGCCGAAGACGGCAACGAATGGAGAGACCGGCTCGGCAACGACGGCGAAAATGGCCATGGGACCCTCGATGGGAAGCTTCACGGGGCAGAGATGCTTCAGATAGAAAGTCACGCTGAGGCGCTGGGCCCACGACGGAAAAATGGGGGCGATCGCTTCCCAGCCCAACAACATAGCGCCGGGAATAATGGGATTCTTGAAGAGGACGCTGAGAGCGAGAAAGACGGCGCCGTATCCGAGACAGGCGAGCGCGGTGACCAGGAGATAGGAGCCGAGTTGGCTGAGGCCGGGGCCTTCGAACACGTAGGAGCTACCCGTTGAACCGAGGCGGAGATAGGTGATGCTGAAGCAAGCGAGAACCGCGGTTTCGAACAGGGCGATTGAAATGATGCAGCCAGCAATAAATTTTCCGACCACCAGAACTTCTTTTCTGACCGGAACGAGAAATTGATAATGCAGCGTGCGATCGACCATTTCGCCACGGAACAGCCAGGTGAAAATCCCCATGCAGGCGAAGAAGATGCCAAGCCGGAGATAGTAGAACTGGACAATTCCGGCGAGGACAAACGTATCTTCCTCGAGTTGGGAAGGGCTCCTGTTTTTGTCCAGGAGATAGTGTAGGAAGATGATGATGACCGGTATCAGCGCGAGCAGATACACCCAAATTCTGCGGCGCGTAAACAGGTTTCGGCGAACTTCATTGCGCACGAGGACGGAGATCTGGGTGGCGAAAAGCCGCCAGGGTTGTTCTTTCAAGGTGGTTTGCGCGCGGGCTACGGATTCCTGGATGCTCATGCCGGTCCCCCGTCCGAGCCAATGAGATATTGATAGATGGAATTCACGTCGTCGTCGGCGGGGGCCACGGCATCGACTTCCACTAGGCCCGTGGACACGATTTTGTTGAGCAGGAGAGAGAACTGCTCGGCATCGCGCGTGCGCACCAGGACGCTTTGGCCGTCACTCAGAATTTTGGCTTCGACGACGTGATCGAGTTCGAACGCGGCGGAGGCCAGCTTCGCGGCATTCGAGCAGCGGACCAGGATTTGCATGGGGTGATCGCGGACTTCGCGGCGAACCTCTTTAATTTGGCCTTCGGCAACCACGTAGCCGCTGCTCATCAACACGACGCGGTCGGAGATGCGGTCGACTTCTTCCAAAATATGGCTGGAAATAATGACGTGCATTCCCTGCTTGGCGATGGCTTCGAAGAGGGCTATTGACTCCGAGCGGGCCATAGGATCGAGTCCGTTTAGGGGCTCGTCGAGAACCAGCACGGACGGATGATGCGCAATGGCCTGAGCCAGGCGAATGCGCTGGCGCATGCCTTTGCTATAGCCGGCCACTTTGCGGCGCGCGACTTGCGCCATGCCAGCGCGCTCGAGGGCTTCGTTCGTGAGCTTCGTGGCCTGGTCGTGGCCGAAGCCGTGAAGGCGCAGCGGCCAATAAATAAAGTCGTAGCCGTTCGTGCCGGGAGGGAAGGAGTCAAACTGCGTGCAGTATCCGACTTGGCGGAAGAACTGGATGGGTTGCTGCGGCGTAAGTCCGAGGACGTAAATCGCGCCATGGGACGGTTTGATCAGTCCCGTGAGCAAATTCATTAGCGTGGTCTTGCCCGAACCGTTGGGGCCCACGAGGCTGGTGATTCCCGGTTCGAGAGAGAAGTTCACTTTGTTAACGCCGAGAACTTCTCCGTAGAACTTGGAGACATTGTCGAAAACGATTTGACGGGCGTCTGGGGTCATCCGCGCACCGTCTCGCGAGCGCGCAAGCGCGCGTTAAGAATGACAAGCGAAAGCAAGCAGACAAAAATCAAGGAGGCCCACGCCGCTGGAATGGGAATTTCGTTTCGACTCATCCGGTCTAGCAAGGTGTAGGGATCACGAAATCCTCGCTCCACAATAATCTGGAACATATTACTGAAATTCAAAAGCGCACCCCAATAGGTGCCCATGATGTGGTTGAACATCTCACCGAGGCCCGCGGGAATGAAAAATGTGATGAAGATTACCCCTGTAGCGACAATTCGCAGTTTAACCCACGCCGATACGGCTAGAGAAAGGAGGGAAAGCGTTAAGATCCAAATCGCGGAACACAACACGATTGGAACGACCATCCACAGGTGCGACCAGATCCAGCCGTTGTGCGCCAACCCGGACTGCAGGCCAAATAAGAGCAAGCAGGGAATCCACGTGATGGCCGAAAGCAGCAAACCGAGCACGGCGAGTTTTCCAAGAACATAATCGGCGCGGCTGAAGGGGCGGCTCAGAAAAAGGGGCAGGGCGCCGTTGGTCAGATCGCCGCTGATGAGTACAGGACCGACCCAGCAGTTCAAAAAAAAGGCTGCCCAAGCCTGCCCCATCAGGATGACGATGAAATATTGATTTTCCACCTTGAAAAAATCTACGGAGCGCAGTTGCATCAGCAACTGCAAAGTTTTGTTATTGGCGACGAAGATGTAGCCTGCCGAGAATAGACATGGAATGATGCATAGAATCAGGAGAAGAACGAAGAAGCGAGATTTGAAGAGGTCGGCGAACGCGAAGCGCGTCAGCACAAAAAAACGCGACCAGGTAGGCGTCAGCGAGCCGGTGTAAGAATTGTATCGGCGCTTATAGACGGCCATCAGCTACTCCCGTTTGTTCCATCGCGTTGAGGAAGATGTCTTCGAGCGAGTCGCGGCGGTGATTCATCCGGCGAATTTGCACGCCTCGATCCGCCGCGACCTTGAAGACCTCCCGGATTTCGACGCTGTCCGGCATGACCACCTTGATACGTCCGCTGGTGAAAACCGCGCACTCACAACCGAGGCCCTCCAGCGCGGACGTGAAGGTTGCCTCGGCGCCAATCGTTTCTAGCTCGAGGAACTTGCGATTGGCGCGGCGCTCTTCGACGAGGTTGCAGATGGATGCGATTTGCCCGTTGCGGAGGATCAACACCTCGTCACAGGTCTCTTCCACGTCGCGCAAGAGATGCGAAGAGAGCAGCAGGCAGATATCGCTGGCCTCGCGGATTTCGCGAATGAGTTCGATCAAGCGCTTGCGCGCCGGCGGGTCCATGCCGTTCGTTGGTTCGTCAAGAATTAGAACTTTCGGGCCGTGCGCAATGGCCTGCGCCAGCTTCGCCAGTTGTTTCATGCCAAGCGAATAGGTTCCGACGGGCCGATAACGCGCCTCGCCCAAGCCCACGTAGACAAAGGCTTCGTGCGCGCGCTCCATGGCTTGCTCGGAGGGAAGTCCGGAGATCTCCGCCATGTAGCGAACGAAGCGGACGCCCGACATTTTCGAAATAAACGCATCGTTCTCAGGCATATAGCCGACCAGCGAGCGAAGCGCTTTGCCGCTAGTGTGAGAGTCGAGGCCGAGGACGCGGACGCTGCCCTTGGATGGGACATGGAAACCCAGCAACGTATTTATGAGTGTGGATTTTCCGGCGCCATTGGGCCCGAGTAGTCCGATGGCGCGGCTCTTCAAAACGCCGGTAAGTCCATGAAGTATCGTTCGGCCGCCGAGTTGGACTTCGAGCCCATCTAACTCAATTGTCGGAGTCATCGTCTAGATACTATTACGGATTTGACTGGCGCGAAGTTCCATGTTCAGACATGCCCAATAGGTGGAGCAAGGTTGGAAACGTCGGATTCAAGTCTAAGAGCTTGCCGCTGCTCGTCACTTCGATGCGATCGCTCTCTCCATACGCGCACATGACGCTGGGTTTGGAGTCGGTAGCGAGTTGCTGAACAATCGCAAGCTGCCCGGAATTCAGCTGCGAAGCGAGGGGCTTCAGAATCGGGCTGAGATTTTGATAGATCATCCCAGAAAAATTCGCCTGGTTGTCGCTGGGCAGAAGTGCGCGAAACGAACCAGAACGCGCAAGCGAAGTGCCATTCTCGTGGGTTTCAATCGCGGCGAGCAGCAACGCGCGAGAGGGCGCCACGATCATGTAGCCGTCCGCGAAAGTGTAATCGTATTCGGCCGTGAGTCCCGGAGTTTGCGATTGGATCATGTAGAACGTTCGTCCACCGACTTGCGCTTGATTGATCGCTAAGCCGGGTTGGTTCGATTTTTGCGCCTCTCGGTTAGCGGCCTGCACCATCTTTTCGATGGCAAGCTGGAGCGCCCCCGATTGGTTGACCTCGATAATTGCTTTCCACGAAGGCGTGGGTAGCACCGGTCCATCGAGAGCCAGCGTCATCTCGCCGCCAAGGGCACTCGCGAGGTCGTCGCGAATATTTAGGCCGAGTTCTGCGTTTGCCTGGGCCAGACCTTGGCTGAAGTTGGGATCCACGGGGCCGAAGGTGCTGAAAAGATCATCGAACATAAGCGCTGGCTGTTTGGCAACGAAAGAAACCGCCGCGCCGGCGTTAGCGGAAACATAGTCGAGCGACCCCATGGGAGCGGGAGTGGCAAGCCAAGAAGCAATGCCGCGCCTCGGGCCAATGAATTCCACCGTGAACCGGTTGTCGCCCTGTTTGGAGGATTCGCCGTGGGTGGCGATCAAATACTTAATGTCGTTGAAGCCGCTGTTCTGAAGCGCATTCGATTCCTGTTGTTGGGCGTGGGTCGCGTTCAAAATCTGGCCGAGATTCGCGGCAACCACAATTTCTGTGCCCTGGCTATACACACTCAGGATTCTTTGGCCGAAGTCCGTAGCCGCAAACTGAGTGGCTCCGGCGTCGAGCTGCGCGCTCATCTGCTGGACAGAAGCGGCGTCGCCACCGACGACGAGCATGTTCTGCCGGACGAGCATGATCATTCCGCGCTCGCCTACGGCAAGCGAGGAGAGCGACTGCTGATCCACGACCTGCAAATCAGATTTCACTTGCGTGCTCGACAGGGAAGTAGCCAGATGATTTTGCAAGTAATCCTTCAGTCCGGCCTGCTTCACTTCGGCAAGCAGGATAGGGCCGTGATCGCTGGCACCGGGGCTGGCTCTGAAAGTGATCACCACTTCGTCGCCCAAATACTGGCTGATGGTTTGAATTTGTCCAATCAACTCTTCGGGAGTTGGATGCTGATTCGCGTTGCCGCTCTTGTTCCACCAGTCCTGCAAAACTTTGCTCTGCGAAAGCTGCTGTTGGAAGATTTGATTGGCTTGCTGCAGCGCGTCTCCAAGATTGGGAATGCCGACATATAAGACGGTATCCGGAGCAAGCAACGGAAGGATTTTGCTTTCATACCGTGGACCCGGAGTCTGAATTGTCTCCAGTTGTTGGCGAAGCTTTCCGAATTCCGCGAGCAGAGCCAGTTCGTGGTTGAGGTCACTGCTCCAGCTGATCTCTTGGCTGACGGGAACAGTCCCAACGCTCTGCGTCGTCGCGACTTGATCGCCGGAGTGCAGAATGGATTCCATGCCAGCGTGCTTGACGTGAACCTCGCCTTCGATTACGGAGACGCGCGAGCCTTTTGTGCCGGAGTTCACGGAAAAGACCGTGCCCGTAACGGCCACGTTGCAATCCGGCGCGCTGACATACAAGTGCCCTGTCTGACGGTGCGCGGCTTGCACGATGATGCTGCCCTGGTCGAGGTGGATGGTGGTGTTGCGACGGTCGGCGCTGACGGCCAACTCGGCGCGCTGATTCATTTCCACTTTGGAGCCGTCGAAGAGCCTCACGATGGCATGAGAGTTTGCAGCCGTGCGAATGAATTGACCCTGGGTGACCTCGTCGCCCGGTTTTAGAGCGCGCTCACCGGTCAGGCCAACGCTGTAGGCTCGTCCTGCGATGGAGTCAATGCGCGCGCGACTGCCAGGAGGGCCTGCGACGTACCAGCTGTACCCAGTCCAAACCACTGCAGCCAACACGGCCAACGCGGCTGCCGCGAAAGACAAACTACCAAAACTCCATTGAAAGCCGCGGGACGCCGGCTCCATACGCCAGTTGACGCTCGTCGCGCCGTCCACTGCACGGCCGTGAGCATAGGAACGGCAGGAGACACACTCCTTCAGATGGTCTTCCACGATGAGCGCGCGAGCCGGAGGCAGCTCATGCTGATGGAAGGCCGGCAGCAAAGCGCGAATATCGGCGCAGCCGCGGATGGGATGCAGTGCGTTGGCTGTGGTTTCCTCGCCTAGCCCTTCTTGCAGCTTCTGCCACACGCGCTCGGCAGACGCGGAGAGTGCTTTGGCGTCAGGTTGTTCGCCCCGGAGTTCGGAGATCGCCTGATCCAGCCTAGCGTCTTGCTTTGATCGAAAAAAATTCATGATGCACCTTTCCTAAAGCCACGAAGACTCTTCTTTAGCCGCGCGCGAGTCCGATGCAGGGTTACGGCAACAACCGCCTGCGATGTGTTCATCATTCGGGCAATTTCGGGATTGTCCAGGCCTTCGATATAGCGCAGGGTAAACATCTCGGCAGTGCGGGGACTAAGCTTGGCAAGCTCGCCGCGAAGCCAATTTTTTATTTCCATCGAGGAATGTGCACGTTCCGGGGACAAGCTGGGATTGGATTGCAGTTCGTCGGCCGCTTCCACCGGGACGACCTCGCGGTGGCCTCTGGATCGAATAAGATCGAGCGCGGCGTTGACCGCTGACCTGTGTAAGTAACTCTGAAGATTGGAGATACGGCTGTGGTTGACAGTCCCACGGGCCATTCGGAGGAAGACGGATTGCGCCACGTCCTCCGCGTCCGCCAGGCTGCCGGTTACGCGGTAGGCGGCTTTGAGGACACAAGCCTGGTGTGCGCGAAAGACTTCCTCAAGCTCTGCAGCTGCTTGCGTAACCATGATGTTTTCTATCGCGGCCGCCAAGTACCCCTCCTCGGCTCTTCTATAACCTAAGACGCGATAGCTAGAAACTTCTTAACACACAATTTCCAATCGGAGGCGATTTGCTTGACGAGGGAGTCGAGATTTACACCCGTCGATTATTCTTGGTTTTTCACTTCGAGCAAGCGGTGGACTACCTGCTGAATTTGCGCGAATCGTTCTCTTCGCTAGAGCAATTCCTGCGTTCCACCGCTTCTCAATACGAGCTTTCGAGAAAGATTCGGAACCGCCGCGAGCGCGTGTGATGGCGCAGCTTTCGCAGCGCTTTGGCTTCGATTTGGCGGATTCGCTCTCGAGTAACGGCGAACGACTGGCCCACTTGCTCCAGCGTCAGTTCATTGCCGTCTTCCAGGCCAAAGCGCATCTTAATGATTCGCTCTTCGCGCGGCGTGAGGGTCTTCAACACGGAAGCCAAGTGCTCCTTCAAATTGAGATGGATGGCCGCATCTGACGGCGACACAACGCCCTTGTCTTCGACAAAGTCTCCAAGATGGGACTCTTCGTCCTCGCCGATAGGCGTCTCGAAAGACATAGGCTGCTGAGCGATTTTCTTTGTTTTGCAGACCGCGTCGATGGAAAGATCCATGCGCCTTGCCAGTTCCTCGGAAGTTGGTTCCCGCCCGAGTTCCTGCACGAGTTGCCGGCTAGTGCGAGCCTGCTTGTTGATCGTCTCGATCATGTGCACCGGTACGCGGATGGTGCGCGCCTGGTCGGCGATGGCGCGAGTGATGCCTTGTCGAATCCACCAGGTCGCGTAGGTAGAGAACTTGTACCCGCGTCGCCACTCGAACTTGTCGGCGCCTTTCATGAGGCCGATATTTCCTTCTTGAATTAAATCGAGGAACTGCATGCCGCGGTTCGTATATTTTTTGGCGATGGAGACGACGAGGCGGAGGTTCGCCTCGGTGAGCTCCGTTTTTGCTTGTTCGGCTTCTGCTTCGCCGCGACGGATGGCCGCCAGCGCGCGCTTCAGATAATCCAGACCAACCTCGCTCGATTCCTCGATGTTCTTTCGTTCCGTCCGGCGCGAACGCAGCTCATCGCGCGCTCCGATGGCGCTTTCGCCGCGGGCAGAGCTTACGCGGCGTTCCAAGCGGGCAATCTCGCGTTCGAGCGTGTGCAGCCGTTCGGCCGTGAGCCGCAGAATATCAATCAGGCGTCTCTTCTCGGCGTCGTTGAATTCGATGGAGCGGACGAGATGGGAAATTTCGATGCGCGTTCGTGCCAGGCGGCGTCGCGCCCGAAGATGCGCTTGTTTCTCTGACCGTGCCGTGTTCTCTAGCTTGACCGCCTGCCTTCGTCCAAGCTGGTAAACCTTTTCGATATGCTTGATGGTTCGCAGCGTTTGCCGCAAGTTTTCTTCAACCTTCTCGTCGGTCAGTTCCTCCTCTTGGAGGTGTAGGACTCTCTTGATCGAGAGAGATCCGTTACGCAGCTCCGCGCCAACGGCGATCAACTCCTTGGCCACGAGCGGCGAGCGCGAGACGGTCTTCATCACGCGCAACTTGCCGCGTTCCATGCGCTTGGCGAGCGCGATCTCCGTCTCACGATTCAAAAGCGGCACGACACCCATTTCACGCAAGTAGGTGCTAACCGGATCGGTGCTCTTCTGCACCGAGTGCACCGGCCGTTCGATCTCGGTTTCTTCCTCATGGATCGCGTCGTTCCGAGGGCCGAGTGCGACTCGTTGGGAGACTTCGAGCGTCGTATGCGCGGCTCTCGCTGCGGAAATATCTTCGTAAATCTCGATGCCGTCGCGCTCGAAGGTAGAAAAGAGATTGTCGATCTCTTCGGTGGTGTGTTCCTCAGCAGAAAGGAGATCGTTCACTTCTTCATTGAGCACGTAGCCTCGGCTCTTACCGAGGTTGATCAGGTTGCCGACCAGATCGTGCTTTTCCTGAATGAGCAGAGCCAAGCGTTTTCCCCCTAAACGGTGTTCCCGAATCTGTCGGTCCTGCCTGCACACCACAACATGCCCAAGGAATAAGACCACAAGCATTTGCGGCAAACGGGAAGGCGGGATCGAAATTGCAATTCTGGCGGTAGATTCGCCGCGGCCACCGTCATGAATACCACGTGCATCCCGACGCGCTCGGGTGACGGTACCTTTGTTCTGGAATTTGTTCCCTCCCAGTATACGCTATTTTCGTCCTGATTCGGGCCATTATCCGCGATCATTTCGACCCCACGGCTAACTTCTGGGCCTGCAAGTATTTAGCGTGACCGTTGCTCGAATCGACGGGCAAATTGCTGCGATTCGGAAGCGCGAGAGATTAGATCGCTCTTAACTTTTTCGCCACAATTCCATGGAACTTCCCGCCGAGGGATTACACAACTATTACAGAAGCCCAGCGCCCCGCGTGCTACTTTTGGATTCATGAGCACCCTAGGCCACGACAAAACATTTTCGCAACCCATTAATTGGACCACATCCCTTTTCATGCTTGCATTTCATGTCGGCGCGATTGCGGCGCTGTTCTTTTTCACGTGGAGAGCAATGCTCCTGGCCGTTTTTCTTTGGTGGGTGGCGGGAAGCTTGGGCATCGGCATGGGCTACCACCGTTTGCTTACGCACCGCGGCTACAAAACGCCGAAGTGGATGGAATACTTTCTGACCGTCTGCGGCACGCTGGCTCTCGAAGGCGGACCAATCGCTTGGGTAGCCACGCATCGGGTCCACCACCAGAACACGGACAAGGAAGGTGACCCGCACTCGCCGCAAGACGGCGGCCTATGGGCGCACATGGGCTGGATCCTGACGGGACAAGCCATGCACAGCAACGCCAAGGAGCTTCTGCCCTTCGTCCCCGATCTGCGAAAGGACAAGTTTCATCTTTTGATCACCAAGTGGCACTGGGTTCCCCTCACGCTGCTTGGCATCGCGCTCTTTGCGATCGGCGGCTGGCCGTTTCTCTTGTGGGGAGTATTCTTGCGAACCGTCGTCGGCCTTCATGCCACCTGGCTCGTAAACTCCGCGACGCACATGTGGGGCTCGCGGCGGTTTATGACGGACGATACATCCAAAAACAGCCTCTGGGTTGCCATACTTACCTTCGGCGAAGGATGGCATAACAATCATCACGCTGTTCCGCAGTCAGCGCGCCACGGTCTTGCGTGGTACGAATTCGACATGAACTGGTACGGGATCTGCGCTCTACGCGCGCTCGGCCTCGCGTGGGACATCAAGCGCCACAAACTCGCCCCAGATGCGCAACCTGGCGAGCGGCACCCTGTGATTCCTCCCGACGCGACCCGAGCAGCCGCTCCCGTGGCGCTAACCAGCGGCGACTGAGGCACGACTCCAGGAAATCGGTGCGCTGATCAGGGCAACAATAAGCCGTAATTGCCCCACCATCCCATGTGCCGCTAGCTCGGCCCTGGCGTAAACTAAGACGTCATGCGCATCACGCGCCGAACCAAAGCCATCGCATTCTTCATTGCGCTTGGGGCTTGTCTCGTTGCCCTAACGATCGTCCTCAACGTCAGTTGGATTATTTTCCATTGGCGTCAGGTTGTTCCGCTCGTACTCGGGATCATCTTCTTTGGATTGCTTATCGCAGGCCTCGTCATCAACACGATTTTTCTGGTCCGGGAGATTCGGCGAAATGAGCAGCAAGACAGCTTCCTCAATGCCGTAACCCACGAGCTAAAAACACCGATCGCTTCCATTCGGCTATACCTGGAAACGCTCGCGAGCCGCAATCTGGATGAAGCAAAGCGCCGGGAGTTCTACAAGATTATGCTGGACGATACCGACCGGCTGCTGGGAACTGTCGAACAAGTTCTAAAAGCGGGGGAAGTCCGGCATGCGAGTGAGCGAAAGAATTGGCAGGAAGTGGAGTTTTCCACCATTGTTCGCGAAGTCCTCGCGCTCGCCCGTCTGCGCCAGAATCTTTCTCCTGACGTGCTGAATCTTGGTTCAACCCCGCCTGATGAAATCGTGGTCTTGGGAAACCCCGAGGAACTCCGCACCGCGGTATTCAATTTGCTCGACAATGCCATCAAATATTCCGGCGACAAGAAAGACATCGTTGTGGATTTGCTGACGCCAAATATGGACACGGTCTTGCTGCGCGTACACGACCGTGGTATTGGCATTCCGAGGAACGAAGTGAAGCGAATTTTCAAGCGCTTCTACCGCGCATCGAACTCCAAGACAGATAAAGTGAAGGGAACTGGCCTTGGTCTCTTCATCGTACGGTCGATCGCGCGCCGCTATGGGGGCGATGCTTTTGCCGAGAGTGAAGGAGAAGGGCGGGGCAGCACGTTCACTATCCGTCTTCCCCGTGTCTACCAGGCATGAGCCGCATCCTCATCGTCGAAGATGAAACGCACCTGGCCGAGGGCCTTCGCTTCAATCTGGAAGCCGAAGGCCACGCGGTCCAGATCACCGACAACGGCGAAGATGCACTGAAGCGCCTGCTGAAGGACCGCGAGAGCTTCGATGCTCTCGTGCTGGATGTCATGCTGCCGGGCAAGGACGGATTCCTGGTCGCGCGCGAACTACGCAAATCGCAAAACTACACGCCGCTGCTGATGCTGACCGCGCGAGGCCGCCCTGAAGATGTTCTCAAAGGATTTGAATCCGGTGCCGATGACTACCTGCCGAAACCCTTCAATCTCGCCATTCTAATGGCACGGATCGAGAGTCTATTGCGCCGCAAGAACTGGCAGGCCGCCGCCAATTCGGCGCCCACACAAGATACCCGGCCAAGCAACGATTCACCTTCGCCGGATATCTTTAGCTTCGACGACAAAGTCGTGGATTTTCAGAACTTGCAATTGCGTGTCGGCAGCCAAGTCATTCCACTGACCATGATGGAATCCGATCTGTTGCGCTGTCTGATCCGGAATAGCAGCCATCCCGTCTCTCGCAAACAGATCTTGCAGGAGGTTTGGAATCTGCGCGAAGACACCGACACGCGAGCCATCGACAACTTCATCGTGCGCTTGCGGCGATATATCGAGCAGGAGCCTGCCAAACCGCGCTACGTTCTTACCGTTCGAGGAATCGGATACCGATTCGTGCCGAGTCCCAAGCGTAAGAATCCGAAACAGTAAGAAAAACATCCAGGCTGACAATTCGCCGACAGCCCCGCTCTCTGTTTACTTTGGGATGCGATCCTGCCGAATCCAAGACAGCAACAGACGCGCCCGTGTGGCCGGCAACTTTCCTGTTGTTTTCCCAAAGGGCATGTGCCATCCTTCCTGTTGGAAACCAAAATGGCGGTGCTATGAAACAAAAAACAGACGTCCTGCAAGGCACATTGGCGCTTATGGTCCTCAAGACTCTCGATGTCCTGGGACCGCTGCACGGTTATGGAATCGCGCGGCGCATCGAGCAGATCAGCGGAGATCTGCTGGCCGTAAATCAAGGGACTCTGTATCCCGTGCTGTTGAAGCTCGAGCAAGAAGGCGCGATCGCCTCCGAGTGGGGCGCCTCTGAGAATAATCGCAGGGCGCGCTTCTATCGACTGACGCGGGGGGGACGAAAGCAGTTGCAGGCAGAATCCAAGGATTGGGAGCAAACGGCGGCGATCATCCGCCGGTTCTTCGATGCCAAAGCGGAGGATTTGTCATGAAATATCTGAGGCGCTTTCTCTCGCGTATGACCCGCTTCGTGACGAGGCGGCGGGACGACGAACGATTGAAAGAAGAGATTGAACAACATATCGCTCTGCAAACCGCCGAAAATCTCCGCGGCGGTTTATCACCCGTGGAGGCACGGCGCCAAGCCATGCTCAAGTTTGGCGGCGTGGAGGCGATGAAACAAGACTATCGCGCCGAACGAGGCCTGCTCTTCATAGAGAATCTCCTGGGAGATTTACGAAGCGCCGGGCGAACGATTTCCCGCATGCCCGGGCTTGCGGCCGTGATCATCGTTTCGCTGGCCATCGGCGTTGGTGTCAATACAACGATTTTTTCCTGGATTCAGATGATCCTGTTCCAACCCTTGCCCGCCGTGACTGGTGCATCGAACTTTTTGCTGGTCGAGCCTCGCTCGGACACAGCCGGGTATCCAGGCGCTTCCTGGCTGGAGTACCGCGACCTGCAAACGCAAGTGCCGGCACTGCGGGATATCGTGGCATCTCAGATGGTGCCCTTCAACGTGGGCCAGCCGGGCCAGACCGAGCGGACGCACGGGCAACTCGTCTCCGGCAATTTCTTTTCCGCGCTGGGACTTAAGCCTGCGATCGGACGATTTATTCGGCCGGAAGAGACGGAGCGGTTGGGAACTGAGCCTGTCGTTGTCATTTCGTATGATTACTGGCGAACACGCTTTCGCGGCGCTCCGGAGGCCGTCGGACAAAAACTGCGTGTTAACGATTTCGACCTGATCGTCGTCGGCGTGGCGCCTAAGGATTTCCAGGGCACCATGCTCCCCTTGAAGTTCGAACTGTGGGTGCCGGCCACCATGACTCCCGTCCTGCTCGGCGGAGCACGTGACCTCGAAGATCGCACCAGCCGCGGTTTTTCCTTGATTGGAATGCTGAGGCCAGGTGCGTCGCGCCAGGAAGCGCAGGCCGAGTGCAGCACCGCGATGGCTCAGCTTGCGCGTGAATATCCTGACGCCAGCGCCGGTTTTGGTGGCGAGATTCTTACCTTCTGGGAGGCGCCGCGCGGTCCGCAGCGCTTGCTGATCAGCGGGCTAGCCATCTTGCAAGGTGTTATGCTGCTCCTGCTTTTGGCGGTCTGCGGGAACACCGCAAACCTCATGCTGGCTCGTGGAAGCACCCGCCAGCGCGAGATGGCCGTGCGCGTGGCCCTGGGCGCGGGACGCTGGCGTATTGTCAGCTTGGTGCTCGCGGAAAATATGCTGCTCGCTCTCCTGGGAGCAGGCCTCGGGGCAGCCTTCGCCGTTTGGGGCACCAAGGCATTGCGCATCGCGCCTATGATTGGCGCATTTCCGATCCTCTTTCCGACCAAAGTGGATCAATTCACCCTCGCCTTCGCGATGTTGCTCGGTGCGGCGTGCGGTTTGATTTTCAGCGCGGCGCCGGCGGTCCATCTGGCACGACTGGACGTACAGGACGGGCTTCGCTCAAGTTCCAACACTTTATCCCGCAGCCGCGCGCGTAAAGTTCTGATGGGCGTGGAAGTCGGACTTGCCATGGTCGTTCTGATCGCCGCGGCGCTCTTCTTGCAGAGTTTTCGCTTGGCACGCCAAACGGATCCGCGATTCCAGCCCGAGGGAGTTTTGCTGGCCGCCTACGACTTAAGCGGACGCAATCCGGACGACGCCTCCGAGCGCGAATTTGCTGCGCGCCTTCTGGAACGCCTGCGCTCCTTGCCGGACGTTGAAGCCGCCGCCATTGCCACGAATGTTCCGGTGGACTTGCATGGAATTCCGCGGCGGCCTTTCACCGTGCAAGGCCGCGTGCGCACGGAGCCCGGGCAGGATCGAGCCATTTCCAACACCGTCACGCCGGGATACTTCAAGGTGATGGCCATCCCGCTTCTTGAGGGAAACGACTTTGCCGACATGAGAGATAAGGCGGCGCCGGCACAAGCCATCGTCAATGAGGAGTTTGTCCGCCGTTACCTCAATGACGCGGATGCCATCGGCCGCCGCCTGCAGACGCGCACGCAAAGCTTCGCGATCATCGGCGTGGCGCGCAATTCGGCCTACGACGCGCTCGGCGAGCCCCCGCAGCCGGCGGTCTATTTCTCGTACCGGGATCGTCCAGCGTACCAAGGCGAGATTCACCTGCGCACGCAGAGCGGCAATGAAACCGCACTCACCTCCGAAGCGCGTGCCGTTTTGCGCGATCTTGATCCGATGCTCCCGCTCTACGATGTGCGTACCTTCTCCCAGCACATCGAACGAAACCTTTATCTTCGCCGCATTCCCGCGCGGATGTTTGCGGTGCTCGGCCCGCTCCTGCTCGGCCTCGCGGCCGTCGGAATCTACGCTGTGGTTTCCTACGCCGTGGCCAGGCGGACGAGAGAGATTGGCGTGCGCCTGGCGTTCGGCGCAACCAGCGGCCGCGTCGTCCTGCAAATTATTCGCGAGAACTTGGGTGCAATCACCTTGGGCACCACGATTGGATGGGTACTCGCGCTCGCGATTTCCTTTCGCGTGATGACGAAGGGCCCGGTCAACCTCCCGGTTTTTCTCGGTGTACCCGTGATTCTTTTGAGCGTCGCGACGCTGGCCTGTTGGATTCCGGCACGGAGAGCTAGCCGGATTGATCCGATGGCAGCGCTCAGGCACGAGTAAAAGCAGGGACCTCGTGGCCTACTCCTTGAGGGCGAGTGGTTAACCCCGCGGTTTATCAGTCAACTCCGCGCGAGCAGTGAATTGGGATTATTGAAAGACGGCCCTCTTCTAAAACTGATCCAAGCCTGTTAACAGGAGCCTCTTTTTGCTCGCGACATACCTCAGCCTCGCGGTGTCGCGCCCACACCCCTTCGCCGATTCAAATCTATACAATATTTGTGCCTCCCATTCGTCTACAACAATGGATGGGGCAAGCCGTTGAGCGTCATCTCGATGACCGAGCAAGACCGTCAAATCTCCGAAGTCATCGCGGAACAGCGCTCCCGGCTCCGCAACTTCATCCGCAGGCGTGTGCCCGATCCCTCCGACGCCGAGGACATCGTGCAGGAAGTCTTCTACGAACTGGTGGAAGCCAATCGCCTGCTGATGCCCATCGAGCACGTGACCGGCTGGCTTTTTCGCGTCGCGCGCAATCGCATCACGGACCTTTTCCGCAAGAAGAAGCCGGAGACCTTTAGCGACGCAGCGGTCGAGGACGAAGCCGGCGAGTTGCTGCGGGTCGAAGATCTTCTGCCGTCGCCAGATGCCGGGCCAGAAGCCCTCTACTTCCGCAGTGTGCTTCTGGATGAGCTGGAGCTTGCGCTCGACGAGCTGCCCGAGGAGCAGCGCGAAGTATTCGTCGCCCACGAAATCGAGGGACGCAGCTTCAAGGAGTTGTCGGCGAAGAGCGGCGTCAGCGTCAACACCCTGCTCTCGCGCAAGCGCTATGCGGTGCTTCACCTGCGCGAACGATTGCAAAGCATCCACGATGAATTCGCGAGGAAATGATACGAAGAAATGATACGAGGGCTTGAGGAGCGCAGCATGAGCAAAAAGAAATGGATTTATCTTGCCCCATTAGCGGTGCTCGCAATGGTGCTTTTCGCCTGGCTTGGCGGCGAACTGGTCATGCATCTCTGGAACTGGCTGCTGCCTTCGCTGTTCGGATGGCGCCAAATTACCTTCTGGCAAGGCTTCGGACTGCTGGCTCTCTGCCGCATCCTCTTCGGAGGCTGGGGGGGGCATCGTGGCCCTCGCTCCAATATGCGGCGGCGAATGGCCGAGCGCATGGACGAGCGTTGGGAGAAGATGACGCCCGAGGAGCGCGAGAAGTTTCGCCATAGTTGGCGCGGACGTTGCGGGGGCTTCGCAGCGCCAACCAGCGAAACCAAGCAGCAATGAAGCAACCGCCGCAGCGCCCCAAGCAAGATGGCTATTCTGTCCTGATTGATCGCTTCTCGTGGCTTAGGAGGGGGATTCATGAAGGCCATTGTTTATCACCGCTACGGGTCACCCGATGTCCTCTCGTGTGAGGAGATGGCGAAGCCGGCCCCCGCTGAGAATGAAGTTTTAATAAGAGTCCGCGCGGCGGCCGCCAATCCATACGACTGGCACTTCATGAGAGGCGAGCCGTACGCCGTTCGCATAATGGCCGGAGGGCTGCGCAAACCAAAGGACCCACGTCTAGGCGCTGATGTGGCCGGCGTGATCGAAGCGGTAGGAAGAAACATAAGGCAGTTCAAACCAGGGGATGATGTGTTCGGCTCGTGCAAAGGTGCTTTTGCGGAGTACACCTGTGCGTCCGAGTCGAAATTGGCCATAAAGCCGGATAACGTGACGTTTGAGCAAGCGGCTTCCGTACCGATCGCGGCATTCACCGCATTGCAGGGCCTTCGCGACAAGGGAAAGCTTCAGCCGGGGCAAAAGGTCTTGATTAACGGCGCGGCAGGAGGCGTGGGTACGTTCGCTGTCCAGATCGCCAAGTCGTTCGGCGCGGAGGTGACTGGCGTATGCAGCACGAGAAATGTGGAGATGGTCCGATCCATTGGCGCGGATCAGGCGGTTGATTACACCCAAGAGGATTTCACCAAGAGTGCGCGGCGTTACGACGTAATTCTCGACTGCGTTGGGAACCATTCGTTTTCGGAATGCAGGCGCGTCTTGAATCCCAGGGGCATATACGTAGGGGCCGGAGGAACGACCGATAACTGGATGATCGGTCCTCTGACCAGTGCGATCAAGGCGCTCGTGTTGTCATGGTTCGTCAGCCAGAAGCAGGTCATGGTTCTGGCGAAACCGAGCAAAGAAGACCTAGCTATCATGGGCAAGCTCATGGAGTCTGGAAAGGTAACTCCGGTCATCGACAGGAGTTACAGCCTGAGCGAGGTCCCTGACGCTATCCGTTATCTGGAAGCAGGACACGCTCGCGGAAAAGTTGTAATAACCGTTGAACGTAACAACGACACCTAACAGTGTCGCGGCTTTCTCTCTTGACAAAGTATAGTTACTAGCGTACAGTCTCCACCAGGTAACACTGCGGCTTTTAACCGAGAGCGCCAATCTCCTGATTGGCGTTTTTTGCTTTCTGGAGCCCTTCTCGGCCTAAGCCTTCTATTTGCAACATTTACGAAGCGCAAGGTGTTTGTAGTCCCCGCAGTGCGTACAAGTCCCCTAGAATCAATACTTGCAAAGTGCTTCGTAAACGTTCATTCTAAATGGGTTGCGCAAAGACTAAATCCTTTAGAAGCAACACTTACAGAAAAACCGGGGGAGGGGGCTGGTTATGGTTAACCAGCAATCGCTCTAGGGTAGTCCAGCCTTGGCTGGTCGCCCGCATCATGTACCTGCTCGGGGCCTTTGGAGCGCGAATCCAAGAATTCCCATCTTCGCTACTTGGAAATTACGGGGGCGAGCGCGACGGCCGCCAAGCCAACTACGAAAAATAAAAACATCAGGGGAATGAGTTTGCGCGCGTTGGCGGGAGCGTTGGCAAATTCCTTCCAGACAAACACTCCCCAGATAGCAGAAACCATGGTGGCACCTTGTCCGATGGCGTAGGAAATGGCGGGGCCAATGATTTGGGCGTGGGACGCGACAAAGTTCAAGACCGCGCCCGTACACCAAATGGCGCCGCCGAGAATTCCCCAGAAATGCCAGAGGGCGGGACTCTTGGTGTAGCCGCTCATGCTGACGGGGGCTCCGCCTGTTACAGGTTTGCGCATCAAGAAGTAGTTTGCTGGCACGGCGCAGATGGCGACGCCTATGGCGAAGAAGAAAGCTACGGCGTAAGGACCGAGGGAATTTTGTCCGGTGGTCGCTTTCGTTACGAGCGGATAGAAGCTGCCCATGAGAATGCCGCACGCCAGGCTGATCTGAATTCCGCGCGCTCCTAGACTTTTGCGGGTCGTTTCGCGCCGGCGGTAGGCGATGGCATCAACAATGATGGCAAGCGCGACCAGCGCGACGCCCCCAAAAAGCAAAAGAGGATTGCCCCGGGGAGAAATGATGTGGTTCAGAAGCACTCCCACCACGAGAGCGAGGCCGATGCCGATGGGAAATGCGACGGCCAGGCCTGCGATTTCGATCGCCGCGACCAGAAGAAGGTTCGCGACATTGAAGACTGCGCCGCCCAGAAGAGCGTATAGGATATGGCTTTGATCGGCGGTGCGGATGTTGTTCAGAAAAGAGAGTTGCCCGCCGCCCATGCTGCCAAGCGTCAAGCCCCACAATAAACTTGCGATGATAATTCCGGCCACATAGTCCCAATAAAAAAGTTGGAACGGCCAGCCGGGAGTGAGTTTCATCGTGTTGGCCCACGATCCCCAGCACAGCATGCTACCGACCATGAAGATCAGTGCGATGGCGTACGCTTCCGGTTGATACATGAAAGTCTCGCTCTCTCTCCGGGCAACTCACTTCACGTTTTGCACACAGCGGAAACCCAATGCTGCGGAACGCTCCGTGCCGGGCGTCATCATCGAGAGTTTATCGTGTTCTGTCAATTTATATGCTTGGGACGAGGTTGTTCTGAGGAGGTGAGCGTCATGTACACGAAGGTTTATTCGTTTCGCAACGCGACCACGGGGTCGACGCGCATCGCGCGCCGCGCGGGGATGTAACACGCCGCGACGGCCACCATAATCAACACCATGGCGACGCCGGCAAAGGTCAGTGGGTCGTGCGCACTGACGCCGAAGAGTTGGTTAGCCATGAGGCGCGTCAGACCCAGCGCGGCGCCCATGCCGATGGCGACGCCGATCAGCGCCATCCTTGCCCCATGCCCGATCACCAACCGCAACACGTCCCAGCGTTGCGCGCCCAGGGCCATACGCACGCCGATTTCGTGAGTGCGCTGGCCGACCAGATACGAAATCACGCCGTAGATTCCGACGCACGCAAGCACCAGCGCCAGCGCGGCGAAGACGCCGAGAAGGATCATTGACAGTCTCCGCGCGGCAAACGAATTGGAGACGACTTCGTCCATAGTTTGGACGTTGTAAACCACTTCGCGGGAATCGATTTCCTCAACGGCGCGCCGAACCGAGCTCATGACAGCAGTGGGATCGCCCTCAGTGCGCAGCACCACGGCCACAGCATCTGCGGCGAGCGGCATCAGTTTCTCGGGGAGCTGCATGAACGGATAATCGAACTGCGCCTCGATCGCCGATTTCGCATCGGCGTCGAGCCCCCACTGCTTGACGTGCCCGGCCACGCCGACGATTTCGGCCTGCACGTTAAAACCCGCAAGATTGATGCGCTTGCCGACGGGATTTTCATCAGGGAAATAGGTGCGCGCGAAAACATCGTCGATGACGACGACCACCGGCGCGTGCTCGTCGTCCTGCGGCGTGATGAAGCGGCCGCGTTCGAGCGTGACTCCCATGGCTTGGCGGAAGCCGCTTTCAACGAGATAAAACATCGCTTGGGGCATCTCTTGGAAGTTGGCAGGTTTTGGCTGGCCCTCGATCCAGAAAGGCACTGAGGAATTGTGGATCATCGGGCGCGAGCCGAGCGTGACGGAAACGGCTTGCACGCCCGGGATGCTATGCATCTTGTCGTCGAACTGGCGTAGCCGCGCGCGCGTTTCGGCGGAGTTGGTTGTGGGAGCGGCCGGCAGCGACAAACTAAACGTAATCGCGTGGCTGGCATTGAAGCCGGGATTGACGCGCCACAGCGCCGCGAGACTGCGAACCATCAGTCCGGCGCCGACGAGCAAAACCAAAGCCATCGCTACTTCGACGGCGACGAAAACTCCCTGCAGCCGGTGTCGGGCGCGGCTCAAACCGCGGCCGCTCTCCTTGAGTATCTCTTCCAAATTCACGCGGGAAGTTTTCAGCGCGGGAGCGAGGCCAAATACAATTCCGGCAAACAGCGACAGCGCCAACGCAAAGAGCAGGACGCGTGAGTCGAGAGAGACTTCGTTAGCGCGCGGCAAAGCTCCAGACAAAGTGTCGAGCACCGCTTTGGTGCCCCAAAAAGCGAACAAGAGTCCCAGCGCTCCGCCCAAGCCTGCCAGCACAATGCTTTCCGTGAGAAGCTGGCGAATGACGCGCCCCTGGCGCGCACCTAGTGCGGCGCGAATTGCAAACTCGCGCGAGCGGCCCATCGAGCGCGCCAGAAGAAGATTCGCAACATTTGCGCAGGCAATCAGCAGCAAGAATCCGACAGCCGCGAGAAGCACGATCAGAAATGGCTGAACATTCCCTACGATGTCTTCCTTCATGGGAACGAGAGTAATGCCTACGGCCTTGTCGGCCTCCGGGTACGCTGCGGCGAGGTTTTGTGCAATACCGTCCATATCGGCTTTGGCCTGCGAGAGCGTTACGCCCGGCTTCAGCCGCCCCACCCCGTGCGCGCTCACGTCGACCCGCCGGTCGCGAAAGGATTCATCATTCCACTGGCCGATGGGAGTGTAGACATCTCGGTTACGACCATAGAAGGTAAAGACCGCCGGGATCACTCCTACGATCGTGTAGGATGTGCCATTCAGGATGATCGACTTTCCGCTGATTTCGAGCGAAGAGCCGAATTTGCGTTTCCAGAAGCCCCCACCCAGAATCACGACCGGCGCGGCGCCCGGATGATCGTCATCGGGGCGAAAGGTGCGGCCAATAACGGGCATTGTGCCAAGCGTCGAAAAAAAATCCGCGGAAATCATGTAACCGCTCAAGCGTTCCGCTTCGCCTGTGCCGATGAAGTTGTAATCCTGGTTGCGGTAGATCGCCATGGATGAAAACGTTTGCGTGTCGCGCTGCCAATCGAGGAAATTCAAGTAGTTGATCGGCGCTTGATCCAATCCGGAGGTCTTTCCATAAAGCGCCACAAGCTGGCCGGACTGCGGGTACGCCAGCGGATTGAGCAGCACGCCGTTGACAAGGGAAAATAGCGCCGTATTCGCGCCGATGCCCAGTGCCAGCGTCAGAATTGCAATCGCCGTAAATTCCGGCGACCTCGCCAGCATGCGAAGCCCGTAGCGCAAATCTTGCAGAAGCGTCTCCACGACTGCCTCCCGTTTTTCAGCCAATGGGAAAGTGGGCCAATCGTACCGCAAGAAATATGTGTCGTTCCAGCTTGAGAATAAAGGACTAAGTGGTCGAGGCGTCCGGATTTGAATCGGAGGCCTCCTGCGCCCAAGGCAGAGTAGCAGATGCGCCAGTACAAATGATCGTTCAGAAAACATTTTGTCCGATTCCACCAACGCCTACTTTGAATGCGTGCGCTATTACGTACGAGTGAACAACACTTCCGGCACACGCCACAGTTCCCAGGCACCACTCGTTGCAGCGACCTGGATCTCCACAAGCTGATCGTCCGCCACATAATGCTGCGAATCTTGCATCGCGATGACGATATAGCCGACGACTTCTAGAACGCCTTCGCGCGGGGGAAACCGTCGGAGCACGTCCGACAGTAGAATAGACTCGTCGCCCACGAGGCAGGTAGAGACGTGTTCGCGCAACCTGGTGAGGTTTAGATCTGCGAGCGCACGGAAGCGTTCGACGACTTGCCGATCGATTGTTCCTCCACCGAAGGTAAAGTCCCCGTTGACGTGCCCGGCCACACCGGGCTGCCAGAAGGTGCGACTGAAACTCGCGAATACTTCTGGCGGTCCTGCTAGATTGAAGAAATCGTCCTGGAGCGGTGGGGACATACGGCAAGCAAGCGCGAGTTGTTGAATCTCACGTATAAGCTCGCGAAGCCGGCGGTCTTCTCCCGTTGCAGCACTCTCAAGGGCACGGCGCAACGTTGCAGCCATTCGTTCATTCGACCGCACGACACGCTCGCCCTCGACCAATAGCCGACTTGATAGTCGCTCGAGCAAACGATTGGCACGCAAACGATCATCTATCCCACCGAGTTGGTATGCCTGGCGGATTAATTCGCGCCAACGCTTTTGTCGTTCCGGAGACGACAATAGGTTCCAGAATGCGTAGAAACTCTGTCCCTGGGCAGAACTTTTCAGTGCCGCATGGGTGTCAAGTAGCTGGCCCACGATACCGCCCTTTGTAGCTCCAGGCCTAGTCTGGGCCTCGGCCAGCGCCCGGGCGAGGTCCTTGAAGTTTTCCTCAAGCTGTCGGAAATCCCCTTGCAATCCCCGCGCGAGATCGAGTGCGTTCGCGAATTGCTCAGTAAGTTGGACGGCAGTGTATGTTTCTGCTGTCCTTGTGGCTTCCACGGATTCGATTTGAGCTTGTAAGATCGCTTGCTGTGCTCGCAAACCCGCCAACCGTCGCTCCGCATCTGGCGTAGCGAACAGGACTATTTCTTCGAGCTGGCGAAAAATCAGTTCGAGGCGTGATTCCGCCCCAACAAAGGGACGCGCCTGCAGATCTTCCAACCATTGCATCGCATGCTCAGCAGCCGTGGTTAGTTCGAAAACCGGTTCTTCCGCTTCGTCACTATAGAATTTTTTAAGTAGTAACTGCTCAGTCCCGCACCAGGTTGCTAAGTATTCAGCCGCTGTCTGCGCGAATGCGCCCGGTCGATTCCCGCGGGCCTCGTTGAGAAAATTCTCGAGGCGGGCACGCAGGTGTGATTCGGGAACCGAGATGGCGTGATGTTCCTTGAATGCGCGGTGAAGAAATGTCAACGTAAGTGCTGCGTTCTGACTTCGCAGCAGTCTCACTGCAGGATGGTCAATTAGGCGCAGGGTCTCAGAGAAATCCCAAGCTGTAGTGGTCTCTTTCCCGTTCATTCCGCCCATGCCTTAGTAATATGATGAAGACTTTAACGGAGCCTAACCCGTTTCCGCAAGGACGTACAGTATCCGCAATCGCGGAACATTAGCTCGCCGCACCTACTGTTGGATCGCACTTCCAGTGCCGAAAGAATTCTGCCCAGAGGTGCGGTCGTTCGAGGAAGGGTCGTGATCGCGCCGTAGAAGCGGCGGACGGCTGATATCAAGTAGTCGGACACACCAAAGATGCACAGGGTCTGGGGTGAACCCCCTACAGTGAGAGGACGTCCCAAAAGAACGCACTTTATATTCTGTTTCACGAAACCCCCTTGGAAGGGGGGTTTTGTGCCTCTAAATATTGACAGAAAGGCCCAAGACTGCTATTTTGTTCGTCAAAACCCCCTCAGCCGGGGAGTTTTGTGCAAAGGAATATCATGGATTACACAGTTCGAACTCTATCGCCCCAGGAGAGCCGCGTCGTGCTTGCCCTTGCCGAAAAGAAACAGCGGCACGTGGGCCGGACCGAGATTATCGAGCTGCTGGGCGTGAAAGCAAAAGCGGCGGACAAGGTCATCGACTCCCTGCGCCGGAAAGGCTGGCTGGAAAGGGCGAGCTGGGGAAAGTATCTCGTCATCCCGCCTGACGAGGGCCCCGACGCCGTTGGCGAAACGAATCTTTTAGCGCTCGCGAGCCGCATTACCGATAACTACTACATCGGCTACGGAAGTGCGGCCGCACACTATGGCCTGACGACCCAGCATCGCAGGGCAATCATTATCGTGACACCCGCGCACCTGCGAGGCCGGCAGGTGGGCGAGGGACGCGTGCGGATCGTCAATCCCAAACCACAAAAGTTCTTCGGCTTCGGACCGGTGGACATATTGGGGTACAAGGTCTTGATGTCGGACCGCGAAAAGACGGCCATCGACTGCATCGACCGCCCAGCGCTCGCCGGTGGCGTGGGAGAAGCCGTCGCCATTCTGGCGACGGCGAGCCGCCGTCTCGACTGGCCACGAGCGATTGACTATCTCGAACGGATCAATTCGACGGCATTGGTGCGTAGGTTTGGCTGGGTGACGGACCACGCCAAAGCGGACATGCTCGCGGATATCCGTGAGCGGCTTCTGCGGCTTGCCGCCCGTGGTCCGCAGACATGGATGGGTCCCAACCCCGCACGCAAAGTACGGGGGGCAATCGGCTATGACAAGACGTGGCGGCTGTTCGTCAACGTGCCGCGCGACGAGCTGCGCGAGAGCGCTGGGCTCGGCCATAGAAAAGCCCTGAAGAAGGACGCTTAATGATGCTTACGCAAAACCAGGTGCGGCGTTACTCCGCGCAATCCGGTCTTCGCGACATGATGATTGCTGAGAAGGAGGTCGTGCTGACTTTTCTGCTCCAGCTTCTTTCGGAGCGCGGAATTCTGGACCGGCTGGCTTTCAAGGGCGGGACTTGCCTGCGGAAAATGTTCATCGGAAGCCAGGGGCGGTTTTCAACCGATCTGGATTTCACGGGGCTAGAGGAACACGATCACGAGGATGTCATCCTCGCCATGATGGGGGCGTTCGAGCAGGAATTCCACGGAATCAGGTTCCATATTCCCGACGGCAGTTACTACGAAACCGTGGACGGTCTGTCGTGGGGCGTGAATCCGACCTATGCGCACGAATGGAACGGTGCGGGCGTCAGCGAAATCAAACTGCAGATCAGCCGCCGCGAGACGCCGACGCTAGCGCCGGTGCGGCTCCAGCAATGCGAACAGAGTTATTTCGAACCACTGCCTTTCGCTCCGGCTGAAATCAACTGTCTCGCACTGCCCGAAATCCTTGCCGAAAAGATCCGCGCCTGTTATCAGCGTAACAAGGCGCGCGACATTTATGACCTCGGAATATACGCAACCCGCGCGCTCGATCAGGCGCTCATCCGCCGGCTCGTTGTGCTGAAGCTATGGCAGGCGCGCGATGCTTTCGAACCCGCTCGCCTCATCAACAAATTCGAGCATGGTGTGGAATTCGACTGGGATGACCTGCGCGATCTCGTACGGCGTGACGTGAGGATCGATCGCGAGAGAATCTGCGTCGATTGCGTCAGAGGCTTCCGCTTTCTCGCGGACTTGACGCCCGAAGAACGGACGCTCGCCAATGACGCTCATCAGCGGGAACAGGCCCTGTGGGAGAGATTGCGCCCCGCTCGGGCAAGGGGCTGATGGGACGCGAACCGCCGCCAAGATCTCGCGCTTCCCCAATTCAACCAACTAATGCGGAGACAATTGAGAGGCACACCGCGAAGCGCGGGCTAAGCCTGGCTCGTGATTACTGATTCAATGTCATTCGTCGCCGTGACTCCGCTCTGCTGTGTGAACAAGACGACTCGGAGGTTATGCATTTCAAGCTGAGGTCTGAGCGATCACGCCGTAGGCGCGCTCCAGCAGTCCGGGCACTTTGCGGTTCCTCTCTTCTAGAGTCTTGATTCGCAGCCGCAGCGTTGCCACGATATTCTGGCTAGACAGGCGCTCGCGATTGACAATTTTCATAATACAATCTAATATTTAGATGTTAATGGAGGAGCCATGCAGAAGCAAGGGTTAAAGCTGAAGCAGGCAAGCGCTGTCCTGCAGATTGAACCGAAGGAATTACAAAACCTGGTCCAATTCGGCATTGTGAAGCCCAAGCGGTTTGAGGGAACGTATTTCTTCGACACGAACACTCTTATGGTAGCCAAGGTGGCGTTCTGTCTGAAGGAGTCGTTGGGGACGCGCACGAGTGTTTTGTCCAAGCTGATGGAGGTATTCCTTGCATCGGAAAAGGAGTTCAAGTCAGACAATCCGAAGTACATCGTCTTTAAATGCCGGCTTTCAGCCGAAGAGGACCCCATCAAGGTCGGCGTGCCATTCCGCGCACTTGGGGAACAGCTTCAGGAGCAAATGACGCGAGCTGACCTGTACAGGGATCTGCCTCGAGGTCGCAAACGCCGGGGTTGGAAGAAGGAGTTTCTCGAGTCGCTGACCGAGGCGGCTAAAGAGATCGGCGAAGTCTCAGACGAGGAAATCTTGCAGACAGTTCGAGCTTACCGTAAGGAAAGACGAGCGCCGGAGATTACCGTTGCCGCGGAAAGCTAAGAAGCAAAAGTCTCGCGGCGTCGTTGACACTAGCGTGCTCGTGGCGGGCATTTCGGGTTTCAGAAAGCCATACGTCCGGGGCAAAAACCCTAGCGCAGATGTGTTGTACAAATGGGCCGAGAAGGGCAATTTTTCCTGGCTTGTGACGGAAGACATTCTGGATGAGTACAAGGAGGTCTTGAAGCGGCTTAGAGTGCGATCAACTCTAATCGGCGCTGTGATCAATCTTATCCGCGAGCGAGCCGAACCGGTGAACGTTCACGCCTCCTTTGAAATCTCTCCCGATCCCCCAGCGACGATCCATTCTGTCTCTGCAGCGAAGAAGGGGATGCGGATTTCATTGTCACCCTAAATCCCAAAGACTTTCCGCAAGAACGGCTCAAGGCAAAGGTCATTTCACCCGAAGCCATGGGGTAGTAAGCGTCGCTGCCGCTCCCTGATGAACACATCGGTGCGATTCAGAACTGGACGACTCAAGACCACAAATTGAGAGACGTTGCGAGAGCTCGGGCCGGCCCGAGTGCGTGATCACCAATTTGCATTTCCGAAGATTGAGTAGACGAGAAATGCACAGGGTCCCCTGAATTTTCCCCATACTTGTCAGATGGCGGGCGATTAACTTGCGTCCGTTCAATAGTTTCTGAATAGCACTCCTGCCTCCGCGTGTTTCTGAGAATTTGTCATGTGGCGAACTCTCTGGAATTAAATGACTTGTGAATCGGGGACCTCCTGCCTGCCAGATTTCCACAGATGGGGTTTGAGGTGAACGGTGCTTTCAATAAGTAGAAGAAAACACGTGAGATATTTTTGGTCGGGGCGCCGAGATTTGAACTCGGGACCTCCTGCGCCCAAGGCAGGCGCGCTACCAGGCTGCGCTACGCCCCGACATCGTGTACACCTTTGATTCTACTGTACGTTTCGGTTTTATTTCTACTCGGGATAATCGTGGTCGTTCGCGAGCTGCGCCAAGGGAGTTCGGCGAGGTCGGCTGCATCCCTGGTTGCAGACGCTCGCGGTCACGGTGATCCGCAAAGAGTTGTGCCAATCCGAGGGCAACAATGAGTTCGCGAAGAATCGGAACAGCTCTTTTCGGAATGGTTCTTTCAGTAAGTCTCACTGGTTGCTCGAGTGATGAACCAAGAATTTCGGCGCAGTTCAATCAAACAGCGTCCCTGACCGGAGATCTTCCGGCAAACCCCCTGCAATGGAAGGTCGTTACAGCCGAAATCAACAAAAAGGATTCGAGCATGTCCACACTTTATGGCAATGATCTGGCCGTAGCCTACGCGAGAGCGCATTCCCAGCACGACTATCCGGCCGGCTCGATACTCGCTTTAGTGACGTGGACCCAGACCGAAGACACGCGCTGGTTTGGGGCAAATATTCCGGCTCAAGTTAAGTCAGTGGAATTCGTGACAGTAGAATCCGCGGCGGATGGCACGCAATCATATTCCTACCAGAAGTTTGGGGGTGCGCCCTTGAAAATGTTGTCCACTCAGCAAAGCCTCACACCGAGTGAGCGAACGGCATATCTTCTTTCGCAACGGGCCGTTGTTATGCCCTGATAGTTTCGTCTAAAAAGATTGCAACTCATGCAGCTTTGAATCCGCTCGACTTAACTCCCAACTTTCCGTCTCACTCCTAGTGTGCGGCGCCAGGTGCTCCCGACCTGATTTTGCGCGTCAAGAGAACCAGTGGCGCCCCGATCAAGCAAGCGCACCCCAGCATCCAGAAGCAATCCAGAAAGCTGAGAAACGAAGCTTGCTGCAGAAGCACGTGAGCCAACTGAGCTTTGGCATGTACAGCCGCGTCTGCGGAGGAGAATCCGCTGCTGGCAAAATGCCGAGACAAAGAGGCGAGCCTTTCCCGATAGGGTGGGTCGAATGGCGTAGTGTGAGCCACCAGAACGGACTGGTGATACTGCGTTCGCCTCGCGAGCAGCGTCGTGACGAACGCAATCCCGAAGCTTCCACCCTGGTTTCGGAATAAATTGGTCAGGCTCGAAGCCTTGTTATTCTTGTTTTTCGGCAGATAGGAATACGCCAGCTGACTCACAGGGACAAATAGCGGAGCGATGCCAAGCCCCTGGATTGCGCGTGCAAGGGCGATGTGCCGGTAATCCGTGCCTAAATCAAAGCTGGCAAAATGCCACATCGCGAACGCAAAAATGATGTAACCCGTGAAAATCATCGGCTTGATGCCGACTTTCGGAAGAATCCTGACCACTAGCGGCGCTAAAGCCACGATCACAAAGGCGCCAGGTCCAAGAACTAGCCCAGCGTCCGTCGCGGTATAGCCATAAAGACTCTGCAGCATCTGCGGGATCAGTACGGTCGATCCGAAAAGGGCAAACCCAAAAAGAAAGTAATAGAAATTCGCGATGGCGAAATTCCGGTCCGCGAGCAGACGTATTTCCACAACAGGGTCGGGATGGTGCCACTCCCAGAACACGGCCGCAATCAGAGCCACCATCGCGACCGAGAAAAAGAAGACAATGAATCTGCTCTCGAACCAGTCCTCCGTCTGGCCGCGATCGAGAACAACCTCAAGGAACGCAAAACCAAGTGCCACCAGAACGATCCCGAGTCCGTCAACTTTAAGTTTTCCATCCTTGCGTGCAGCCTGCACTTCGCGGGTGAACTCAGGAGGGTCGGAGACCAGCCGGCTAGTCAGAATCAGAGACAAAATCCCAATGGGAATATTGATGAAGAAAATCCACCGCCAGCTCCAGTTGTCGGTGATCCATCCGCCGAGCGGCGGCCCAATCACCGGCGCAGTCACAATGGCCATGCTGTACAAAGCAAAGGCCGCGGGCCGTTTCTTCGGCGGAAATGTATCCACAAGAATCGCTTGCTCCACCGGAGCCAAGCCGCCGCCTCCAATTCCTTGCAGCACGCGAAAAAAGATGAGCAGTCCGAGAGAAGGCGCCAGCCCGCACACCAGCGAGCTTACAGTGAAGAGCACGACGCAAATCATGTAGTAGCGTTTGCGGCCGAAAACACGGCTCAGCCACGCCGAAAGTGGAAGCACCACGGCGTTTGAAACGAGATAGCTCGTCAGCACCCACGTGCTCTCGTCCACACTAACGGCAAGTCCCCCCGCAATATGCGGCAAGGCCACGTTGGCGATGGCCGTGTCCAGCAGTTCCATGAACGTGGCGAGCGTAACGGTGATGGCGATGACCCAGGGATTGATCGCGGGCCGGTAAGCCGCTTGGCTGGAGGCGAGAGCCATGGTCCTCTCGGCGCTTCTGTCGAAGGCCAGTTCCTTCGATGCATAAAGAAACCGTTCGGTCGCATAAATTGAGTGCTATACTTCCGGTCGAGACCAGTTAGTCTCTTCCAATAGGCAGGAGGGACCCCGGAATGCGCAAAGGCGAGCAAACCCGCCGGGAAATCATCCGCAAGGCGGCCCCCATATTCAATCAAAGAGGTTTTGACGGCGCGGCCCTCTCGGACCTCATGCGGGCGACAGGGCTGGAAAAAGGCGGAATTTACCGGCACTTCGATAGCAAGCAGCAGCTTGCCGTTGAGGCCTTCGACTACGCGTGGCAACTCGCGCTGGATACAAGGTTCGAAGGCACAAATGAAATCACCAACGCCGTGGACCGGTTGAAACAGATCGTGTGGAACTTCCGCGATCGGCGCGCCGGCCTCGTGCAAGGAGGATGTCCTTTGCTGAATGCGGCCACGGATTCGGACGACGGCAATGCCGCGCTAAGAACCAAAGCTCGCCGGGCCTTCCATTCCTGGCTCGGTCGGCTGCGATCCATTGTCGAGGAAGGTCAAAAGCGCGGCGAAATCCGCTCTGGCGTCGATCCCATGGAATTGGCCACACTGATTGTCACCACGTTGGAGGGCAGCTTTATGCTGGAACGGCTGCAGCGGGCACCCGAGCCACTAAACATTGCGTGCCGCCACCTTGAGGAATATCTCGAAACAAATATTCGCTCAAAAGAGTCCAAAGCCAAGACGGAGAAAACATGAGTGCCCCCGAAGCTGGACCCCAACCAGATTTCAAGAGCAGAGCTAAAACGAATGACGTTCCTGTGGCCCGCTTGATTGGCTTCGAGGCAAAAGAGGCCGCGGACGGGCACGGCGTGGTCACCCTCGCGGCAGGACCGCAACATGCAAACCCCATGGGCACGCTCCACGGGGGAATTCTCTGTGACATTGCCGACATGGCAATGGGAATGGCCTTTGCCAGCACACTCGCCCCCGGTGAATCCTTCACCACCATCGAACTCAAAATCAATTTCTTCCGCCCAATTTGGAAAGCTGCCTTGAAAGCCGAGGGCAAAGTCGTACGGCGGGGCGGCAGTGTCGGTTACGTCGAGTGCGAAATTACGGACGAGAACGCGCAGCTGATTGCCAAAGCTGCCTCGACCTGCATGGTATTGAGAGGCGAGGGCGCCAAGGGCCGTTAGGCGCGAAGATTGTGCAGGTGTTCGATGGGTTTCGTCGTATAAGCGTTGCTAAGAAGCACGCTATTTCGCGGTACGTTTTCCACGAACAAATCGGGGCAGTCGAAATGGCAGCAAGCCTGAAACTTACCGCATTATCGAGCCGCGCAAAGATGGCCTCGCCTCAAAAGTGGTCGAGTTTCATTAAGATTGCCGGAGAGGTAGGCGCTTCCCTTCTTTTTTTCTGTAGTCTGACCGGTTGTCAGCGACCATCCCGCCAGCCTGTTACCGTAACCGTTCTGGACCCGGAGTGGTCGCAGCCCGATGAACTTCCAGCCGCAGAACTGGAGACGCAGGAATTTACACGGGAAACAGGAATCTTCGTCAAGCACCTCCCCGTCCCCGAAACTTCGCTCAGTCAACTAGGCCTCTGGCGCAAGTTACTCCAGGAAGGTGGACCAACCCCTGATGTCTTGGCGATTGATGTTATTTGGCCGGGAATCCTGGACCAGTATTTGATTGATTTGAAACCTTACGCCGCTGCGGAACTCTCTTCCGTGGATTCGGAATTGGTCGCCACCTACTCAGTTGGTGGCAAGGTCGTAGCTTTGCCGTATCACCCACAGATCGGTGTCTTGGCCTACCGCGTCGACCTTCTGCGAGAGTATGGCTACGATCATCCACCCGGGACGTGGGATGAACTCGAGAAAATGGCCGCGCGCATTCAGGCTGGCGAGCGAGCCAAAGGCAAAAAGGACTTTTGGGGCTACCTTTGGCAAGGAGCCGCCGACGAAGCCTTGACCTGCAATGCTTTGGAATGGCAGGCGGCCGAAGGCGGAGGACGTGTCGTAGAAAATGACAAGACGATAAGCGTCAATAATCTGGCGGCCATCCGTTCCTGGCAGCGCGCTGCCAACTGGATCGGCTGGATCTCGCCGCCCGGCACTCTCGCGTACCGCGAATTGGATTCTCTGAACGCTTGGAACTCTGGAGGAGCCGCTTTCAGGCGTACCTGGCAGTCGGATTTTCGCCTGTCGCACTGGCAAAGCTCTTCGCTGGGAGCTGTAACTGGTTTTACGAGCTTGCCCGGCGGACCGGGAGGAAGAGCATCCACGTTGGGGGGGACCGGTTTGGGAGTTTCCCGTTCTTCGGCTCATCCTCTTGAGGCGATTAACTTTATTCGATCTCTGGTTCGTCGTGACATGCAGTCCAAGCAAGAGCGCGCTCATTCCCAGCCGCCTGCACAACCCCAGCTTTACGATCTGCCGTTGGAATTGCAGCCCTATGCGCCTCCTGCTGGATCAGGTCAACAGCGCGGCGGTTTAGTTGCTCGGCCTTCCATTGTTTCCGGCCAAGCCTACGAGCAAGTCACAAGAGCTTACATGATTGCGGTGCATTCGGTGTTAACTCGCGAAAAAACGGCGCCGGAAGCTGCCGCAGCCCTCGAGAAACAGCTGGTTGCAATCACCGGCTTCAAGACCGGTCCTCCCCCAACGGCTGGCGCGATTGCACACTAGCCTCGCTCAAGGATTTGCTCCATGGCCTCCAAACTGTCTGTCTTGACGTCGCTTGGCCCGCGCTCGGGGACATGCTGTAAACTGAGGCAAGCGATGGGGACATACTCAACCGCAGCTGGACCTACCGTTAGGGCAAAACGCACCCGTATGAAGATTCCCATCGTCGGCCGCCTAAACATCGGTCCTCGCCTGACGTTCTGTTTTATCTTCATCATCTTACTGATGTTAGGAGGAAACGTCCTCCTACTTTGGCAATTTCATTTAGTCCGCCTTCAAGAAGAACGTCTCACTGGTGTCGGCCAGGAGCTGATTGCTGTTTTGCGCTTCCAGTCGGATCTCTTGTCCTTCCATGCCAAGCTGGATGAACTTGTACAGTCCCAAGATGTTGACCGCCTGAAAAGTGAAGCCGGACCTATCCGCGCAGTTCTCGTCGAGGATACAGAGCGGACCAGAAACTCGCTCGCTCACTTTGCGGCCGAGGCGCATCTGGACCCCTCCTTTCTTCCTACTTTGGAAGCAATTGAGAGCGCGTTGCCGTCACAACTCGAGGCAATCACAGGACTGGCAACGTCTGGCGATTGGCAGGCCGTGCGCCTTCGTCTGGCTAACGAAAAAAAGCCGCTCGAAGCTCAGACTTCGGCGCTGGTCAAGAACATTGAACAGGAGGTTACGGAAGAGCAGGCAGAAGCAGTCTTGCAAGTTGCGCGCTTGAGGCGCCGGATTCTCCTGATTGTTCCGTTGACCACTGTCTTTACTTTGCTGATCGCGGCATTCCTTGGTTTAGCCATCACTCGTAGTATTACCGAGCCGCTAGGGTTACTCATGGAAGGCTCGAAAGCGATTGCCCTAGGCGAGTTTCAGCACCAGGTTTCTGTGAAGGGACAAGACGAGTTCGCTGAACTTGGCCAGGTGTTCAACGACACGGCAGGGAGGCTTCGTTCCCTCTATGGAACTCTGCAGAAAAGTGAGGCGAACCTCGTCGAAGCCCAGAGGATGGCCAGGTGCGGCAGTTGGTCTTGGGATGTGCGAACCGGTGCTATCTTCTGGTCGCAAGAGTTCTTTCGCATCTATGAGTGTGACCCGGAGAAAATAAAGCCCAGTTGGTCGTATATGCTCGAAAGGGTCCATCCAGAAGATCGTCCGGGCATCGAGCAGAGAGCGAAAGTGGAGTCCACACAGAAGGACATGCTGGACTCTGCGGGTGATTTTCGAATAGTTTTTCCGGACGGAAGGATAAAGCGCCTTCACTCGATCGCTCATTCCGTGTTGAATGAGTCAGGCGAAATCACAGAAGTCGTCGGCACCACCATGGATGTGACAGCGCAGCACGAAGCCCGAGCGGCTCTGGAAACGGCCTTTGAGCAAATAAAGGAGTTAAAGGATCAGCTATACAAAGAAAACATTGCTCTTCGCGAGGAAATCGACAAGGTTTCCATGTTCGAAGAGATCGTCGGTTCTTCGGAACCGCTCCGGCGAGTTCTCTCGCAAGTCGCAAAGGTTGCCGCAACGGATTCCACGGTGCTCATCCTGGGTGAGACGGGGACAGGAAAGGAATTGATTGCCCGCGCCATCCACAGACGGTCCAAGCGCGCAAATAGAGCTTTTATCCGCGTGAACTGCGCGGCGATCCCCCCAACATTAATCGCCTCCGAACTGTTCGGACATGAGAAAGGTGCGTTCACCGGGGCGACCCAGCGACGGCTGGGGCGGTTTGAGTTGGCCGATGGAGGCACCATCTTCCTTGACGAGATAGGTGAACTGCCGGCCGAGACCCAGACCGCGCTTCTGCGCGTTCTCCAGGAACGTGAATTTGAACGGGTGGGGGGCAGCCAGTCCGTCTCTGTCGATGTAAGAATCCTCTCCGCCACTAACCGGAATTTGAAGGCCGCCGTTGAGACCGGCACCTTCCGGCAGGATCTGTTCTACAGGCTGAATGTGTTTCCGATCCAAGTGCCCTCGCTGCGCGAACGGGTGGATGATATCCCTTTGCTGGTTGAGTACCTGATCGAACGCTACGCAAAAAAGGCCGGCAAGAAGTTTCGGAACATCGATAAAAAGACTTTGGCGCTTTTTCAAGACTACAACTGGCCCGGCAACATTCGCGAGCTGCAAAATGTGGTTGAGCGGGCTGTGGTTTTGTGTGATAGCGAGACCTTTTCCGTCGACCAGACATGGCTCCAGCACGAACTGCCCCATGAGCCATCTCCGCGATTGAACATTCCATCGCGGGGACTTGGGCGCTTGGACGAGACAGAGGAACGGGGAATTATCGAGGCAGCCTTAGCGGAAACGGGCGGCCGGGTTTCGGGTCCCTCCGGCGCTGCCGCCCTGCTTGGAGTCCCGCGGCAAACGCTCGAATCCAAAATTGCCAGTTTGGGGATCAATAAACACAGGTTCAAGTCGGTTTAATACTTCGAAGAGTGCCCTCGCGTCTTCAACCAGATGGTTGAATATGCCGTCCGTATTTCCCGCCCTGTTTGGCTCTTTCGGTCCTTAGATTGAAGCACTAGCTATTTTTTGTCCCGCAAGGGCCATGTCCGATCAATGCTCGAACAAAATTGCCGAAAATCAAGAAATGCCGAAATTGGGCATGGCTTTCTCAGTGTAAACCTCGTGTTTTCAACTATTTGAATAAGGCTGATCGTTTGCATCGTGTACTGCACGGGAAAAAAGCATGACCCTAAGAATCGAGAGAACTTCCATCGGCGTTAGGACAGTTCTTCGTCTAAGCGGGCGAATTGCATTGGAGCACCTCGTGGAGTTAGAGGTAGAAATCGACCATGCAGGAGAGAGATGCGTGTTGGACCTGGAGCACGTGACGCTTGTAGACGTGGAGGGTGTGCGTTTCCTAAGCGATTGCGAAGCAAGGGGAATTGAGCTGGCGAACTGTTCATCATATATCCGCGAGTGGATCGTTAGGGAACGGGATAGATAACAAAAGACCTGGGGGAAATATGGCTTGTCAGTGCGTTGTTGCTTGCATGGAAGAGAATTTGGTTGTGGAGAATCTCGCGCTGCGAGATGCGTTCGAGGCGATGGACGAGAAAGGCCTGGTGGCGGCTGCGAAGCATGGACATACGGTAGCTTTCGATGTTCTTTGGGAGCGCCTTGCCCCAAGAATCCTTAGAGCGTTACATCGAATAACCAAGAATCGCGAGGATGCGGAAGATGCTCTCCAAGATTCATTTCTAAGCGCCTATGTTCACATCGCGGGGTTTGACGGCAGGTCCGCCTTTTCCACCTGGTTGACGCGGATCGCGATGAACTCGGCTTTGATGATGCTGCGGAAAAAGCGCACTACTCGTGAAATCTCGTTGGACGATTCCCCCGATTCGGGCGCGAAGGCGGCATTCTGGGAGATTCCGGATCACGCTCCTAATCCGGAGAAGCGTTTTGCCCAACAGGAATGGGAAAATATTCTCCATGGCGCAATCAGCACTTTGCGGCCGACTATTCGCAAAGTGATTGAGCTTCATCAACTACAAGAGCATTCCATGAAGGAGACCGCCGAAATGATCGGCATCTCAGTTACTGCCGCCAAGGCACGCCTGTTTCATGCAAGAGCCGCGCTACGCAGAGCTCCAAGACTCAAATCTATCGGTTCTGGCCGCACCAAACGATCTAATTTGCCCTTTATCGTACGAGCGACGCCGGGCGGCAGTCGCCAAGGGCTGGGAGTGATTTAAGGAGTCGCGGTCGAAAGGCAGTCGACCTCAAAATTTTGTCACCAAATCACATAATTTGGGCATCCAAGGCGCAGGACCGAAGGAGAGCCCAAACATGGCGAAAAACAATACCGGTGCGGTTCAAGCACAGACCAAAGCAAACGGCGGCTCCGAAATTACGAGCGGTCTCAGCGGGGAAGGTGTCGCGGAAATCACAACCGAGCTTCGGCCGCTGCTCGCTGACACATTCGCGCTCTACGTCAAGACGAAGAACTTTCACTGGCACATGACGGGGCGCCATTTCCGGGATTACCATCTTCTGCTCGACGAGCACGCTGAACAGATATTCGACATGACAGACGATATTGCCGAGCGCGCCCGCAAGCTTGGCGGCACTACGCTTCACTCCATCAGCGACATAGCGAAGCACCAGCGGCTGAAAGATAACAACAAAGAATCTGTCAGCCCGGAAGACATGCTTCGGGAAATCCATTCCGACAATCGCGACCTTACGCGATTCTTGCGCGCCACGCATGAAGTCTGCGAAAAGCACAATGATGTTGCCACGGCCAGCTTGATTGAAAACTGGATCGATCAAACCGAGCGGCGCACCTGGTTTTTGTGGGAAATCGTCAGCCAACTTTGAACTTCTTTAATCGTGCGAGGAACTTCGCCGGATAATATCTTCCACAATTTCAGGAGGTCGATCGTGGCCCCAGCACTAGCTTCAGCTGTAGACAACGGGATGCAGCACCTGAGCAGCCCCTACTCGGTTCCGGAAACTCTCAAGCGCGTGGAGTCCTTGCTGCAAGAAAAGGGTCTGACGATATTTTGCCGTGTAGACCACAGCGGCGAAGCCGAGAAGGCCGGCTTGAAGATGCACCCAACACAACTCATCCTCTTTGGGAGTCCCAAAGGAGGAACCCCGGTCATGGTGGCTTCTCCCACGATTGCTATCGATCTTCCGCTGAAAGCCCTGATTTGGGAGGATGCTGGCGGCAAAGTGTGGGTGTCGTACAACAGCTCGGAATATCTTCAGCAGAGACACAACGTTCCCGCCGATTTGATAAAGAATATCAGCGGTGCCGGGCCGCTGCTTCAATTGGCCGTAAAATAGGGGCGTTGCAGAACACGCCTGGGCTAACTCTAAAAATTTATGTCTGAATCTTCGACGAAGGATTCTCAGCTGCCGACCGTGAACAATCCTAACTTCGCGCGCGATCATCTCGCGAATGAGCGCACGTTCCTCGCCTGGGTGCGCACAGGCATCGCTGCTGTCGTCTTTGGTTTTGCGATTGGCCGTTTCGCTATCGCCATCCGGCAATGGATGGCGATACAGGGGGCCGGACATGTTGTGCCCACGACGGGAGTCTCGGTGTGGTTTGGCACGGCGGCGATGTTTGGGGGAGTACTGGTTTGCGTGACGGGTCTAGTTCGTTACCGGCGGACGCGCGAGCAAATCGACTCTGGAAATTTCCAGCCCGCAGGTTTCATCATCGACGTCGTTGGAATCGTAACGGCGCTCTTCGGTCTTGCGCTCGCGGCGTACCTGGTCTACATCGAACTGAGCTTCTAGCTAGAGCCTGCAGATCAGTAGTTCTCGTTCGTAAACCATTTCTTTCGGCAAGTGGTCGTGAAGGCCGATGAACAATTCTTCGTGTTCGATCACTTCCTTGCGCCAGGCTTCGCGGTCAAACTTTTGCAGCTCCTCAAACCTCTCTTTGGAGAGGTCCATGCCTTTCCATTCCATATCTTCGTAACGCGGCATCCAGCCGATGGGCGTTTCCCTGGCTAAGGCGCGGCCTTTGGTGCGGTCCACGATCCATTTCAGGACGCGCATGTTTTCCGCGAAGCCAGGCCACATGAATTTTCCTTCTGCATCTTTGCGGAACCAGTTCACATGAAAAATTCGTGGCGTTAGCGTCAGCGACCGCTGCATTTTGATCCAATGCCGGAAATAATCGCCCATGTGATAACCGCAGAAGGGAAGCATGGCCATCGGGTCTCGGCGAACCGTCCCTACAGTACCTGCAGCTGCTGCGGTCGTCTCCGAGCCCATCGTCGCGCCGATGTAGACGCCGGAACTCCAATTGAAAGCTTGGAAAACGAGCGGCATCGTGGTGGCTCTGCGGCCGCCAAAAATAATGGCGCTAATGGGTACGCCGGTGGGGTCCTCCCAAGCCGGATCGATCGTCGGACATTGCGAAGCTGGCGCGGTGAAGCGCGCGTTGGGGTGCGCGGCTTTAGCGCCGGTCTCTATCGCAATTTCGGGAGTCCACTTCTGGCCCTTCCAATCGAGGCATTCCGCAGGCGGCGTGTCGGTCATGCCTTCCCACCAGACGCCGCCGTCTGGAGTGAGCGCGACGTTCGTAAAAATGGAATTTTTTGCGAGCGTGGCCATGGCGTTGCGGTTTGTCTTTACAGAAGTGCCGGGCGCGACGCCGAAAAATCCTGCTTCCGGGTTTATCGCGCGCAGAAGGCCGCGTTCGTCGGGCCGAATCCAGGCAATGTCGTCGCCGACGGTCCAAACTTTCCAGCCTTCAAATCCTTTGGGCGGGATGAGCATGGCGAAATTCGTTTTTCCGCAAGCGCTCGGAAAAGCGGCGGCCACATACGTTTTTTCACCCGCCGGATTTTCGACGCCTAGAATCAGCATGTGCTCGGCCATCCAACCCTCGTCGCGCGCAATGTTGGAGGCGATTCGCAATCCGAAACACTTTTTGCCGAGCAGTGCGTTTCCACCGTACCCGGAGCCGTAGGACCAGATTTCGCGCGTCTCCGGAAAGTGGACTATGTACTTTTCTTTGTTGCACGGCCAGGGCACGTCCCTTTGACCTGGCGCTAGCGGAACGCCGACCGAATGCATACATGGCACAACACGTGGAATACCTGTATCGATTTGCTGAAAAACGGGCAATCCGATGCGCGCCATGATGCGCATGTTGACGACGACATACGGAGAATCTGTCAGTTGCACACCGATCTGCGACATCGGCGACCCGAAGGGCCCCATGCTGTATGGCAGCACGTACATCGTGCGCCCCCGCATGGCGCCGTTGAAAAGACTCTTCAGCTTCTTTCGCATCTCGTACGGGTTTTCCCAATTGTTTGTGGGACCCGCGCTGTCCTTGGAGAGTGAACAAATGAACGTTCGGTCTTCCACGCGCGCTACATCGTTTGCATCCGACCTAGCGTAATAGCACCCGGGCCAAAGCTCTTCGTTGAGCTTGATTAGCGTTCCCGCCGCGACCATCTCACTACGCAGAAGGTCGATTTCTTCTTTCGAGCCGTCGATCCAATGGATCGCCGCGGGTTTGGCGAGCTCCGCCATTTTTTCGACCCAGCGCAACAGGTGTTCATTCTTGCTTAGTGGCACTGCAGCATTTCGGCCAGGTATGCGTCTGGGGTTCTTTACCGCTGCTTCGTGCATGATAATAATTAATCTCCACTATCAACTTTACTAGGACAGCCAAGGAAAGGGAAATGCGGTGCCTGTTTGGAATGTACTGGAGGTGCGGTAGCTAGGCCGCTTCCGTCGGCTTAATCTCAGTTCTTGTCCTAGGGTGGAGGAAATAGTGGATGGCCGGCGTGAAGACAAGAGAGAGGACCATGGAGCTGAGAATGCCGCCGACAACGGTAATCGCAAGGGGTTGGAGCATTTGGGATCCCGCGCCGATGGCGAACGCCAGCGGCAACATGCCTGCGATAGTAGCGAGTGCGGTCATGACGATAGGGCGAAGACGCCGCCTTCCGGATTGAATCATGGCTTCCTCGGCTGAGAATCCGAGAGCGCGGAAGCGATTTTCGGCGTCCAGAAGCAAAATACCGTTCTTGGCGACGATGCCGATGACCATAATCATGCCCATGAAAGAAGCGACGTTGAAGGTTGTGCGTGTGACGAGGAGGGCTAGAAGACCGCCAAACAAAGAGAGCAATGCGGAAGCAAGAATAGCGGCGGGAGCGGAAAAGGTCCGAAACTCGAAGAGCAAGACCGCGAACAGGAGCAAAAGAGCCAGAAGGAGAACAATCAAGAGGTCGTGGAAGGACTTTTGCTGCTCCTGATACTGGCCGCCGTATTCCACACGAATGGAAGCGGGCAAATGTAGATACTTGACGGCCTCCTGCACGGCCGCCATACCGCTTCCCAGACCAGCGCCTTCGAGGCGGGCGGTTACGGTGACAAGTCGTTGAAGGTTTTCGCGACGGACTTCAATCTGGCCGGGTTCGGTGGTGACGGTGGCGAGAGAGCCGAGCGTGGCGGTATGCCCCGTGGAGCTAACGAGCAAAGTGTTGCTCATGCGATCGAGCGAAGCGCGGGTCTGTTCCGGGAAACGGACGCGAATGGGATAGGCGCGATCGCCGATGACCACGGGCGTTGCAGCGGGCTCGCCTTCCAAGATGGCTGAAGCATCGATGGCAATTTCCTCCGGTGTGAAACCGCTGCGTGCAGCGATAGCTGAATTCACCTGGTAAGTGACTGCTGGGCCGCTGGTGGTGTTTTCGATGCCATCGAGAATGTCGACGACGGGATGGGTTTTTCCAATTTCGATTTTGCCGATGGCGTCCGCGACGCGAGGTGCGGTCTCTTGAAGAAGCTTTGCGTCGGGAGAGAAGAGCTTTATAACGACGGGCTCTGGCTGGCTGGTTAGGTCGCCGATCATGTCTTGCAGTACTTGAACGAATTCGACCTTGGTGCCAGGTTCAGTCTGTTCGACTTGCGCCCGCACATCGTTCATGATCTCGTCGATGGCGCGATTGCGTTTGCGTTTCAGCCTGACCGTAAAGTCGCCTTTGTTGGCTTCTGTGACAGGGATCGCGCCTAGCTCCAAACCCGTGCGGCGGGAAGTGTTTTCGACTTCCGGAACCTCGTGCAGAATGTTTTCGATGCGCTGAATGATGCGGTCGGATTCGGCGAGGGAGCTTCCGGGAGGAGTGTGGTAGTCCAGAATGAAACCACCTTCATCCATTTCCGGGAGCAAGTCGTTCTCAAGCAATCCAATGCCAATCCACGCTCCGAGTGCGACGATCGCAGCAGAACTAGCGATAAGGACCCACGGGCGTTTCAAAACGCCCTGCATGGTACGACCGTAAAAATTGATGATGTGCCCGAAAAAGCCGGAAAGGTGAGCTTCTTCGCTGGCAAGGAGGGCGGCAGCGTCCGGCTCTTGTGATGATTTTCGCGAAGGCGTTTCGGGAACGACAGAAACAGTCTTTGCGCTCACCGGGGCTTTGCGATCCTTGCGGCGGACCAAAAGCAGGCTAAGGGTGGGCGTCCAAGTCAGGGCCAGAAGAAGGGAAGTAAACAGCGACACGGTCATGGTGACGGCGAGAGCGCGGAAAAAGCTGCCGGTGACGCCAGTGGTCGAGACGAGCGGCAAGAAAACGACGATAGGGGTGATGGTTGAGCCGATAAGGGGAACGGTCAATTCGTGGAGCGCGCTTTGAATGGCTTCGAAGCGGTTCTGGCCGGCGTCGCGGTGTAGAACGATGTTTTCGAGGACGACGATAGCGTCGTCGATGACGAGGCCTACTGCGGCGGCCAGACCGCCAAGAGTCATGAGGTTGAAGCTTTGGCCGGCGACCTTCAAGACAATGAAGGTGATAAGAAGCGTGGCGGGAATCACCAAGCCTGCGACCAGCGAAGATCCCCAGTCGCGCAGGAAAAGGACGAGGAC
>Ga0307478_10000471_pt1 | contig 41504 bp, 32 predicted proteins | sample atmos_gasesECM4C_2_FD_203713 | JGI IMG/M metagenome (GOLD analysis project Ga0307478, IMG submission 203713) | Hardwood forest soil microbial communities from Morgan-Monroe State Forest, Indiana, United States - atmos_gasesECM4C_05 | ecosystem: Environmental > Terrestrial > Soil > Temperate...
GGCTGGGTTTTAAGGCTCGTGATTTTCGTGCGCGGCAACTTTTGAAGAGGCGAAGTTGATATTTTTTTCTTGACTATCGGTCTCACTGTGACTTTAGTACACCGCTGCACGCCATACACCGTGCATTTTTTTCTTGACTTCGCTTTTCAGTAACTCTATACAATCAATAAGTTGCAACAAAACATTCGTTGCAGATTTTTCCATGAAAAATGGAAGGGAGAATAGAAACAATGGCAACCAAGAAAAAGGCAAAGAAGAAAAAGAAGCATTAAGAAGTCAGTAAGGCAAGAAAGGGGGACGCCGAAAGCGTCCCCTAATTTTTTGCGCGGCAGTTTTGTGGGGCAATCAATCCAGCGCCGGTTCAGTGGTTGCAGCGTCGCGGGCAAGTCTGGGGAGCTGCTTCTCGCGGGCGGGACATAATCCGCGAAATCCGCAAAACGTGCAGTGAAAGCCAAGCTTGGGAGCGAAGTTCCCTGCAGCGACGTGTTCGGCCACACTGTGGACCCGTTCTCGCGCTTGCTCCAGCTGAAAGTCGGTCCGCTTGGAGACAACCTGGACATTGCCTTCGAGATTGTGAAACAACACATCGCCCACACGGTATCCCCACTTCTCGCGCGCGGCAATCGAATAGATGGAGAGTTGCAGGCTGTCATCCGCGTCTTCCTGGGGGCGGGCTTTGCCGGTTTTATAATCGACGATGGTCACAGTGCCGTCGGCAGCACGATCCATTCGGTCGATTCTTCCCGCAACCTTCGTTCCTTCCATTTGCACGTCGAACCATTCCTCGGTGTGCAGAACATCCGGTGAAGGATGGGCGCGAGCGCTTTGCAGAAATTCGCGCAACTGCGCCAGTCCTTGCTTCAGGTACAAATCGTGTTGGTACTCATCCTGGATCTTAGAGTCGGCCAAGTCCTGACGGAAGAGTTCGATCAATTCATCGTCCGTTTTCGGCCGGCCGAGGCGAAGGGAATCGAAATAAGTTCGGAGCACACGGTGAACGGCGGCGCCGTACTGAACGGCCGCGTGCAGCTGACGGGAAAGTTTCCATTCCCGTTCAAACTTGAATTGCAAGGGACAGGTCTCGTAGGTTTCAACAGCCGAGGCGCTCAAACGCGCGTCCAATCCTTCCACTGCGGGGAGCGCCAACCAAGCTGCCAACCGCGAGCCTTCGGGATGATCTTCATCCGCCGCCGCCGCCGCAATCTCGATCAACTCGGGTTGCGAAGGAAGCGCGACGCGCGACCTAAGCCAGGGTTGCAAACCCGGGTTCACAATCATTTCACGCATGTAGCCGGCGGGAGACTTGTCCCGCCCGATTCCCTGCTTGCCGTAGATGTGGAGCGAATCTTTGGCGCGAGTCATGGCTACGTAAAAAAGGCGGCGCTCTTCCTGATCGTGCAAGATTTTGTCATCGCCCGCCGCAGCCGAATCGGGCTCGCGGAGTTCTCTGGGGAACTCCACCAGATTCTCTCGATACCCGGTGGGAAATGAGCCGCTGGTCGCGCGCAGAAGAAAGACATGAGAAAATTCGAGGCCCTTGGCTCCGTGCGCGGTCATGAGATGAACGGCGTCTTCATCGGCATTCGAAGCGATGGGGATCACTCCGCCGGCCTCGCGAAAATAGGCGAGGTACTCGATCCATTCTCCGAGTTCCGCGGTTTCCGTGGTGGCCTTGTTCTCCCAGTCGTTGGCAAACGACAGCGCTGCCTGCAAGGCGGCGGAATCGAGGTCGAGGCCGAATTGCTTTCCAATGAGTTGCAGGCTCGCTCGTGTTTTGGCTTGCTTGCTGGTGACCTCGGCGCGGGCACGGAGCACGGACTGGATCACGGCATTGCCGCCGGGAACTGTGTGGAGGACGGAGGCAAGCGGAACCGTTACTCCCTGCTTTGAATCTTTCGCAATGGTGCGCAGGGCGGTTCGCAGTTGTTCGGGATCGACGTGGAATTGCGGCAAGGCGGCGACGCGAAAAAGACTGGCATCCGAACCCAGATCCACGACAACATCGACGCAGGCGAACAGATCGCGCACTTCGGGGGTATCGCTGACATCCATGTTCTCGATGGTGAACGGAATTTGATGCTCCGCCAGTTCCTGCACAACCTCATCGCGCTGGCTGTGAGAGCGGTAGAGCACGGCGAAGTCTTTCCACTTGCATCGGGCGTGGCGTTTGGTTTCCTCGATGATGCGAACCACGTCAGGAGACTCCGCTTCCTTGCCTTTAAATGAAATCGCTTCCACCGGGAACGCGGGCAATGGCCTGCCTTGTTCTCTGGCTTCCTCATCGCGCACCGACTGAAGTGGTGTGCGGCGATAGGCAAGGGCGTCGCGCTCTTTCGCGGCGAACACGGGAGGATTTTTATCGATCACGGCAAAAGCACACTGCAGAATGGGAGTAATCGAGCGCCGATTTTTGCCGAGGAGAACCAGCTTGGTCTGGGGAAAGTTGCGGCGGAACAGATGAAACGCAGCACTGGAAGCACCGCGAAAACGGTAGATCGCCTGATCCGGATCGCCAACGCCAAAGATGTTCGCTTCGGTTCCCGCCAGCGCCGACAGAATCTTGATCTGAGCGAAGTTGGCGTCCTGAAATTCGTCTACCAAAATAAAAGGGTAGAGGGCGCGCTCTGCCGCCAGCAGCGATTGGTCGCTGGCCAGCAAATCGTGCGCGCGGGTGATCATGTGGCTGAATGTGCCTAGATTCTTTTCGCGCAGCCAGGCTTCGGTGGTGGCAAATACCCGGGCAATTTCCTGGCAGCGGCCAATCACTTCGGCGTCGCTGAGTTGCTCTTTGGATTTTGCAACGCGGGGGACCGGCAACTCGCCGCGTGCGAGACGGACAACATAAGCCGCATACTTTTCCGGCGTCACCAGTTCGTCGTGACAGCGGCTAAGGAAGTTCAGCAGTTCGGAGAGAAACCTTCCTACGTTTGCCGCGCGGACGTAGTGTTCCAGATGAAGATCATGAATTCGCTTACGGAGAAAGATCCAGAGATCTTTTTCATCGAGCACGTCGAACTTCTTGCCGGCACGAGTCAGCAGACCGTAGCAATAATCATGGAATGTTGCGGAGTGAATTTTCTGACCGAGGAGTGTGCGCACCTTGCGACGCATGTCCGCCGCCGCGGCCACGGTGTAGGTGAGGGCGAGGATCTGGTCCGACGTGGCATGTCCATGCTCAACCAGCGCTGCGATTCGGTGTATGAGGACCGAAGTTTTCCCAGTGCCCGCGCCGGCCACCACCAGCATTGGTCCGCGAACGTGCTCGATGGCCTCGCGCTGACGATCATCGGGAACGAAAGGCGAGGATTGCGATTTTGCTTTGGAGACAGCCATTGGGGGTCAGAATAACACCAGGAGTTGTGGGCTGTGATCTTCGGCGTGAAAAGAAAGACCTTAAACACGAGGACACGGAGGAACACAGGGTAATTACAGTGTGCACAATGTGGAAGCAACCACGGCTGCGGCGGCGATGGCCGCGGTCTCGGCGCGCAGGATGGTATTTCCTAGTGAGGCGGAAGTCCATTTCGCTTGCTGGAATCGCTGCAATTCGTCATCGGTCCAGCCACCTTCGGGGCCGACGGCCAGAAGAATACCGCCAGTTGTGTCATTCGAGGTCACAACCGACTTCATAACATCGCTTAGCCGAGTTTGTTCTTCCGATTCGCATAGGACGACTCGCAATGCGGCGGGAAGATTTAACGTGTCTGCAAGTTTGAGGGGCTCAGTGATTTCTGGAGGAGCGGCGCGGCGCGATTGCTCGGCGGCTTGCAGGGCAATCCGCTGCCAGCGTTCGACTCGCTTTCTGGAGGCGGTCGCGAGATGAGGATCGGTGCGGCGCGCGATTGCGGGGATGATGCGGGCAACGCCGAGCTCGGTACACTTTTCAATAGCCCACTCCATGCGATCGAATTTGAAGATGGAAAGAAGCAGGGTTATTGGAACCGCCGGCGTAGCGGAGACTTCTTCGGCCAAGTCGAACTCAACACGGCCGTCACTCACAGAAACGATTCGGCCCCGGCGGACGGTTTCGCCGGTTGCGATATCGAAATCCTGGCCGACGCGAGCGCGCAGGACGCGGACCAGATGTTCGGCATGAGCGCCGACAAGGGCAGCCCGGTTGGCGGAGACTTCGTCGGCTATCCAGCGGCGGCGCGTCATGAGAGTGGGAGTCGCAGTACTTGAAGGCGCGATTCGGAATGGGGCTTTTGCGATCTGCCTGCAGGCATATCCTGATACGAAGTTTCGCTCTACGATCTCCTTGCCCGCCTATCCGAAAATGTCTTTCACTTTGCCCATGAGCGCACGCATCATCGGCTGATTGTCCACCTTCGCCGTGGTTTCCAATTCCTGCAGCAGTTCTTTCTGGCGCTTGGTCAACTTGGAGGGAATCTGCACGCGCACTTCAACGTAGAGATCGCCTTTGCCGTGGCCGTTGAGCACGGGGATTCCTTTGTTGCGGATGCGAAACGTTGTGCCGGGCTGAGTTCCATCCGGAACTTTTAAAGTGTGCTCGCCTTCCAGCGTGGGGACGTTAATCTCGGTACCCATGGCGGCTTGCGTCACCGAAAGCGGAACGGTGCAGTGCAGATCGTTTCCTTCCCGTTCGAAGAACGGATGTTCCTTGACGTGAAGCACCACGTAGAGATCGCCAGCCGGTCCGCCGAAGGGTCCGGCTTCTCCGCCGCCGGTGAAGCGGATTCTAGTGCCGTCTTCCACACCGGCGGGAATTTTTGCGTCGACTGAGCGCTGGCGAAGAATGCGGCCATCGCCTTTGCACTTCAGGCACGGATCGGTAATCACATTGCCGGTGCCCTGACACGCGGGACACGTCCGCGCGATGCTGAAGAAGCCCTGCTGATAGCGCACCTGGCCGCGGCCTGCGCACGAACGGCAAGTGGTGGGACCTTTGCCGGGCGCGGTACCGGAGCCGTGGCACTCCTCGCAAGCTTCGTGACGGCGCACCATTACGCGAGTTTCGGTGCCGAAGGCAGCTTCTTCGAACTCGATGGTCAGGTCTTCGCGCAAATCCGCGCCGCGCTGCACCCGGCTGCGGCGACGGCCGCCGCCGGAGAAGGCATCGCCAAAGCCGAAGAACTCACCGAAAATATCGCCGAGATCCTGAAAGGGTGTGCCGTCGAAACCAGCGCCGGCGCCCGCCGCAGTGCCGACGCCAGCATGGCCAAAGCGATCGTAGAGCGATCGTTTCTCAGAGTCAGCGAGAACTGTATAGGCTTCGGTGACTTCTTTAAAGCGTTCTTCCGCATCCGGATTGTTCGGATTGCGATCAGGATGGTACTGCATGGCGAGCTTGCGGTAAGCGCTCTTCAATTCCTGATCGGTGACTGTGCGGGTGACGGCCAATACTTCGTAATAATCGCGTTTTGCGTTAGTGGCCAGAATAAACTGCCTTTCCTAATCGAGAAATTATGATTTCTTCTTAAAAATTATTTGCCGGGATTTTTAGCGACCTTGACCATCGCGGGCCGCAGAAGACGGTCCTTGAACTTGTAGCCGCGCTGCAGCTCTTCGACAACCTGATGATCGGGAGCCGTGGTGGTTTCCACCATTTCGATGGCCTCGTGATAACGGGGATCGAAAGGCTCACCCTCCGACAGAATCGGGGTCACCGACAGCTTGACTAGCGCGGCCTGCAGTTGCTTGTAAATCAACTCGACTCCGGCGCGAAGTTCAGCGGCGTCTGATTTAACCTGCAAGGCGCGCTCCAGACTGTCGACGACAGGTAAGAGAGACTTAATTGCATCCGCAGTCGCGTAGTCGCGGAACTCCTGTTGCTCTTTGCTGGCGCGACGGCGGGCGTTTTCAAACTCAGCCTGGGCCCGGCTGAGCCGGTCAAGCAGCGAGTCACGCTCCGCCTTCAGTTTCTGCAACTCTGAATCGGGCGCGGACGATTCCGTGCCCGGCCCCGTGACGGCGTTTTCATCGCCCTCGCCGGACGATGCGGGTAACTCGTGCTCGAGGTCCAGCGCGGACTTTTCTCCTTCAGATCTACCGTTAGCTTTGCCCATAGACAACTATGTTCACTCCGATTCGTTCAGAATTTTGTCGAAGAGGCGCGCGATGTAAGAAACCGCGGTCATCGTATGCTGATAGTCCATGCGCGTGGGACCAATCACCGCCAGCGATCCGAACATATCGCTTCCCGACCGAGCCGGGGCTCCGATCAGCACGAAGTTCTGCATGGACGGGAGCTCATCATCGAGCCCGATGACAACGCGCACCGCTTCTTGCTTCACGTCGAGATAGGCACCGAGGAGTTTCGCAACTTTTTCCTTCTCCTCGAGAGTCTTCATAATTTCGTGCAGCCGTTTGTGATCTTCCTCGCCGGTCACCAGGTTGGCCGCGCCTTCCACGAAGACGACCTGCTCTCCGACTTCACCGGCGAGCGCCCCCTGCTTGTAGAGCTGTTCGATGGAGCGCATCAGGCGATCGTATTCGCTGCGTTCCTGTTCGATGCGCCGGGAGAGTTCGGCGCGCATGGATTCCATGGTCCAGCCGCGGAAATTCTCGTTGATGTAGCGCGCGGCCAGATCGAGCTCGGCCTGCGGCAGATCGAGGCGCAACACGCGGTCGCGCACCAGGCCGGAACGGGTAACCAGAACGGCCAGAACTTTCTGGTCGCCCAGCCGCGAGAAGTAGACATGCTCCAGCGCGTTTTTAGCGCCGCTGCTGGCCACGGTAACGCCGACGTTGCGCGAAATCAGCGAGAGCACGCGCGAGGTGCGCTCCATGAACTCCTGCACATCGCTAATACCGGCCAGTGAGTCGGAAATCATGCTCTCTTCCTGCGGAGCCAGCTTCGCGGTGCCGCTGATCTGTTCGACGTAGTAGCGGTAGGCATCGGTGGTGGGCACGCGTCCTGAGGAGGTATGGCGCTGCTCAAGAAATCCCGCGTCCGAGAGGTCGGCCATGACGTTGCGAATCGTCGCCGGACTCAGGCCTTCGCGGTTGGAGCGGGACAGCGTGCGCGAGCCGACGGGCTCGCCGGTGGAAATAAAAGTCTCCACGATGGCCGTCAGAACTTCACGTTCCCGCTTGCCGATATTGGGATCAGATGGCATTAAACTCTGTGGATTTCACCGGTTTGCAGCGCGATTACACGGTTTCGTTTCCGGGTTTGTCCGCTGGCCTGTTATTTTCCGCTAACTATCTTAGATGCAGAAACTTAGCCCAGCGACGCAAACACCGCTTCCTGCTTGGATTCTAGGAACGGGCCACCGTCCTGTCAAGGACGCATCGCAAGACGCCAGAACCTATTCCCGCATCTTCCGCCGTCGAACTGGCCAACGTATTCTCAATCGAGCGCGCAATTACTCGAGATGAAAGCCAAACCCCACGTTGCCGTCATTGGAGCTGGAGCCTTCGGCGGCTGGACCGCCCTGCATCTGCTGGAACGCGGAGCCCGCGTCACGTTGCTGGACGCATGGGGTCCGGGAAACTCGCGCGCGTCTTCGGGCGGCGAAACTCGCATCATGCGCGGTACCTATGGGCCGGAACAGCCTTACACCGAAACGGCTGCCCGCGCACTAAGGCTATGGCAGAAATATGAGCGGCGCTGGAAGCGGGTATTTCTGCATCGTAGCGGAGTTCTATGGATGGCGAGCAGCGGAGACGACACTTTCGAGCAGGGATCGCTCGGACCACTTCGCGAAGCCGGGATTGAATATCAGAAGTTGTCTACAGCGCAGATGAAGAAGCGGTGGCCGCAGGTGAATTTCTCCAATGTTCATTGGGGAATCTTCGAACCCGAATGCGGGTATCTCGACGCCCGGGGCAGTTGCCAGGCGGTGGTGGATGCATTCGTGGCAGAAGGAGGCATGTACCGGCAGATTGCGGTCTCAGCGGAGGACCTTGAAACCTCGCCTGTGCGGGGTTTGATGCTCTCTGATGGCTCGCGGCTCAAAGCCGATCACTATGTGTTCGCCTGCGGAGCATGGCTGGGAAAACTCTTTCCTGACACTCTTGGCGAGCTCCTCCGTCCGACTAAACAAGATATTTTCTTCTTCGGCACTCCCGCTGGGGATTCACGCTTCACTGATGCGCAGCTTCCGGTATGGGGCGATCACAGCGAGCAGTTTTTCTACGGCATACCGGGAAGTGATCGCCGGGGGTTCAAGGTGGCCGATGACACGCGCGGCCCCGCCTTCGATCCCACGTCGGGCGAAAGAGTGGTGAGCCAGACGACGCTAAAACGCGTTCGCGAGTATATTGCCTTTCGTTTTCCCGCGATGCAGGATGCACCGCTGATTGAGACTCGGGTCTGCCAGTACGAGCAGACTCCTGACAGCCACTTCATCATGGATCGTCATCCGCGAATGGATAACGTTTGGCTGCTTGGTGGGGGCTCTGGTCACGGTTTTAAGCACGGGCCGGCGCTGGGGGAGATGATGGCGGAGTTAATTCTGAAAGATGGCGAAGCAAGCGAGGTCTGGCGACTGTCGCGGTTCTCGAAGCAACGGAAAAGTTAAAGCACAGAGGGCACGGGGTCACACAGAGAAGACTTACCCTGTGTTCCCCCGTGCCCGCTGTGGTTAAGGGTTTCCCCTACTGAATCTGAATCACGCTGGCGGACTCGCCGGCTTTGATCTCTGCGACTCGCGCGGCCACTTTGCGCGCGAAGGCAAAGATCGACTTGGCGTGCGGTGAATTTTCGCCTTCTAATACGATCGGCTTTCCGCCGTCGCCGGATTTACGCACGTCAGGATCGAGTTCAATGTTGCCCAGAAACGGGACCGTAAATTGCTGCGCCATCCTCTCCGCGCCGCCGCGAGAGAAGATATCGACTTCATGATTGCAATGCGGACACACAAAATAGCTCATGTTCTCGACCACTCCGACGATATCTACTTTCATCTGCCGGAACATTTCGATGGCTTTGCGCGCATCCTGCAAAGAAACGTCGGAGGGAGTGGAAACCACGACTGCGCCGGTCAGGGGGACGGATTGCACCAGCGACAACGCGATGTCTCCCGTCCCTGGCGGCAGGTCGACGACCATGTAGTCGAGACGTCCCCACTCCACCATCCCCAGGAACTGCTTCACAATCTGGTGCAGCATGGGGCCGCGCCAGATAACGGGCTTGTCGCCGGGATTCAGAAATCCGACGGAGATAACCTTGACGCCAAAGGCTTGCAGGGGCTCAATGCGGTTTTCTCCTACCATCTTGGGCTGGCCGCTCATGCCCAGCATCAAGGGGACGTTCGGGCCATAGACATCCGCGTCGAGCAGGCCGACCTGGTGGCCCATCTTGGCGAGAGCGACCGCCAGATTCACCGACAGCGTGGTTTTTCCCACACCGCCTTTGCCCGAACCCACGGCAATGATGGCATCAACTCCCGGCAAAGGTTGCGGCACCGGCGCGGCTTGCCCGGGATGAGACGGCATATGTGCACTCAAGGAATCACACTCCACGAATAAAGTCAGGATGGCTAGAACACTAGATTATACAGGCGATTCGCGATGCTCACTACGGCAGACGGCCTTCGAGGCAGCGAGCCAAAGGCCTAGGCCAGTGGCAGGACAAGGTAAAGTGCCGCTAGCGTTTCACCTTGCGCCGCCGGTCGAGTTCGGCACGCCGTATTTCGCGGCGCCGGCCGGCATCGTCGTAGCGACGCTGCTGGTCTTCAGTTTCGGGAATCACCGCCGGAACTTTCAAGCGGTTTCCCTGGGCGTCGATAGCCACAAAGGTCAGGTAAGCCGAGGCCACGTGTTGCGCCGTGTCCGCGATATAGTTCTCCACGAAGATTTTCACACCGGTTTCCATTGAACTATGAAAAACGCGGTTCACCGACGATCGCAGGATCACGAGATCACCCACTCGGACCGGCACCAGAAAATCAATGTGATCCACCGAAGCCGTCACTACATGACTGCGCGAGTGCCGATGGGCAGCCATTGCGCCCGCCAGGTCGATCCAGTGCATTAACCGGCCACCGAGCAGTGCGCCGAGCGGGTTGGCGTCGTTGGGCAGAACAATTTCCGTCATCTCCGACTGCGAATCCCTGACCGGCCGCGGCATCAGCATCTCTTCGCTCATTATGTGTTTGCCTTCTTTCGTGATGTTGCCCTTTTTTTTTACGGTCTCAACTTGGCCGGCTTGCGATCAACTCGCAGCCGCCCGAGTCAGTCCCTGACTTTTCTTTTTCTCGAGGTAGGAGGCGAGAAAGCATTCCGCCAGGCGCTGGACACGTTCGTCGCCATGCAGCTTATCCCACCGGGCTCCAACGGAATCAAACTCGAGCACGCCGTGCTCTACAGGTAAGTGTCGGCGCTCACAGACATAGCGAATTTGGATGCGACCGCTTGGCCAGCGCTTGCCGTCATGGCAAAGCGTTCTAGCCGCGAACCGCACTGAATCCCATACTCGCTCTTGCGGCAAGCGCCCGCAACCTGCGGCGTAGCCCAGGTTGCAGAACTCCTGCAATTCCTGTTGCGATGGAATTTCACCCACATGTCCGGGCGCCGCGCACTGGCCACTCCACCCACATCCCAGCGGAAGCCGGCTGGCATGCAGCCACGCACCGTTCTCCAACTTCTCCATCGGGATAAAGAACGGGCACGCCACGAGCCGCCTCCTGGGAGTCAATGAAATTCTATGGATTGCTCATTCTACTCACGGCGGCGGAAGCAAGCCAAATCGTAATCTGCCAAAGCAGGCGATTTCCGAGCAGCCGTTTGTAGTAACCTCTTCTCACCGATCATTGACCACTGGCGACCACCGGCCACTGATCACTACCTATGGACCGCATTGCCGCACTCAACGACGTCCTCACCCAGAATCCGAATGACACGTTCGCCCGCTACGGACTGGCCATGGAATACTCCAAGCAAGGCGACCTCGATCGCTCGCTGGCCGAATTCTCGATCCTGCTGAAGTCGAGCCCGGACTATACCCCTGGCTACTTTATGGCAGCTCAGACACTGGCGCGCGCTGACCGAATCGCGGAAGCCAAGACCATGCTCAATGACGGCATCGCGTCCGCGCGGCGGACCGGGAACCTCCACGCCCAGGGTGAAATGGAAGCGATGCTGACAGAGTTGGGATAGGTCAGAGGAACGATTCCGGGGGAAACTTATCATCCTTGCCCCGCTCCAGCAGCCAATCTAGCCTGATTCCTTGGGATCCAATTGCTTGGTTCACTTTTCTGACGTAAGCGATGGCGGCATCGACGATCCGTGTTGCGTCATCGACCTTGAGCGCTATCATCCACTTCATCTTGTTTGACCTTACTTTCTGAGGGTCAGGCCGCGGGGATTGGTGGACAATTGCATCTCGTATTTCCTTGGATTCGGCGAGTAGTATCTTAAGTTCCGCGCAGTTCGATTCGGTGAAAGGCGGATGCTGCAGACGCATAATAATCTTCGGGTACTGGTACGCCTTCTCCTTGAAGCTGATCCAGCGCTCCTTCTTGGTTTTCCAATCACATTCCAATAAAGCCTCCGCTTCCCGCTGGCTTAGAGTCGCCCTTTCTCTGAACGCAAAATCGTATGCAATTCCGTTGAAATATGCCTCCACAAAATAAAAAGCCGAGAGTACCGACGTTCTCACCGAGCAATGGTAGGTCTTGACCTTCATCCGATCGACAGGTGTTTCCGAAAAAACATCCTGAAGATCGCGCGCTTGGTTGTAGGCTACGCACATGTCCTCGTAAAGCGCAGCTTCTGCTAGGTACCAATCTACCTTCCCTACTTCGTAAGAGTCTGCGGAAAAATCCACTGAGATCAGTACATGCAGAGGGAACGAGGCGAGGTCAGTCAAGCCGGCAGTAAAATTGCGGAAGTAATCTTCGATTATGTCCCTCGACACATAGAAGATATCTTCCCCGGACCTCCAATTTTCTTTAAACCACTTTTTGAAAACTTGGGGCCTCACGCGGAGCCCAAACACGGCCGCCGCTTCGTCAACCTTTATCCGCAAGAAGTCCCTCAAATCCCTAAGTTGTTTGGCGTTAGAAGCAGGCACCCTGCTTCTGGTCCCAGCAAGAAACTCCCTCGCCTCGTCGTAACGATAATTAAAGGCGAGTATGGCCTGTAAAGTTTCACAATGCCCAAGTACCTCTCTTCTCAGCTCTGGGACGCCCACAAGCTCCTCCTAGAAACACACTTTGCTTGCCGGATTCACGACCAGCCGCATCATTTTGCCATCCGCGCCATGGCCCACTCCACGACTCCCGGAAAGAGCTGATAAATTTTCTGCGGCGCATACATTGTCCACGGCACAATCACTTCTCTTTTCTGCTTCAGATATCCCCGTAACGTAGCCCGCGCCACGCGTTCCGCGGTTATTCCGCGCACTGATCCCGGACGCACGCGTTTCGACTCATTGCCGCGCACAGCATTGTCGCCGAACGCCGTCCGTACATGCCCAGGACAAACGGTGAGCACATGGATCCCGTCCTTTTTCAGTTCTACCGCGGCCGCCTTGCCCATCGCGTTCAGCGCAAACTTGGTGGCACTGTAGGCCGCATGAAACGGCAGCGGAATGTGTCCCGCGACGCTCGATATGTTGATGACCGTCCCCCCGCCTTGCTGTCGCATTACCGGGATCACGGCTTGCATTGCCGCTATCGCTCCGAATAAATTCGTCTCGAACATTTCGCGGCACACCGCCATATCCATCTGCGCCACCGAATCCAGCAGCCCATGGGCGGCGTTGTTCACCCAGACATCGATCTTTTGAAAGTGATGCATGGTTAAGCCGATGGCGCGATCAATTTCTTCGCGGTGCCGCACGTCGCAAGCCATCGCCAGCGTGCGCTCTCCGTTGCCCACCCGGCCGCGCGCCGCTTCCACGCGGCCTGCGTCACGCGACAACATCACCACGCTCGCTCCATGGTCGGCAAAAGTCTTCGCAATCGCTTCCCCGATTCCCATCGAAGCGCCCGTGACCACCACGATTTTCCCGGCAAGTTCCATGACGTGCTTTTATTCTCCCGAGCCGCCGAAGTCAAACACGAAGTTACGCAAAACCGTAATCGAAAAGCTTTCCTTCGTGAAACTTGGTCTGCCCTGCCATCGGCGAAGGAGTTCTGAGTGGTTAAAAGATTTTAGAAGCCCTCTCGGAACGCTGCCCTGCCAGCGTAGCGTACAATCAAACGGCGCGCCCGTTGCCGGAGCTTTTTTTGGCTGACCTCATCCCCCTTTTTCCGCTCGATGTCGTCCTATTCCCCGGCACGCCCTTGCCCCTGCACATCTTCGAACCGCGCTACAAAGAAATGATCGGCGAATGCCTCGCTCAGCAGCGGCATTTTGGAGTGGTGCGCGCGCTGGAGCAGGGTCTTGCAGAGGTAGGGTGCAGCGCAGAAATCGTGACAGTCGTCAAAGAATATCCGGATGGACGCCTCGACCTGGTCAGCGAAGGCCGCAAGCGTTTCGAACTGCTGGGTGTCAACCAGGAACGTTCTTTCCTCCGGGCCGAAGTTCTTATGATCGAGGACGAACCTGGGAGACCATCGCAGGAAGAAACGGCGCGCGCCATTCAATTGCATTCGGAACTGCTGGCCGTCGCGGGGGCCAGGCAGGATCTTTCCGCGGCCGATCCTTCCGTTTTGTCGTTCTATCTTGCCGGCTCGCTGCCGCTCGATCTGGATTTCAAACAAAAGCTGCTCTCGCTGCGCTCTGAACCGAAACGTCTTTCTTTACTCGTCACTTATTTCGAAAGTATTATTCCGAATGTCCATCGCGCCGCCCGGGGCCGGGAAAAGGCCGGGGGCAACGGCCACATCCACTAGCGCAATCCGCGCTCCCGCTTCCCGCGTATAATTCAAGAAAGTAGTTGTTCCTGGGGGTTCCCTCATGAGTCTTCCACGCACGCTTGGCGAATTGCGCCGCAGTGCTTTTTCCGAAGAACGTCTGCGCACCCGCCGCGTGAAAGACGAACTCCGCGACAACCTCATCGCGCGCCTGCGCCGAGCGGACGACGCCAGCATTTTTCCGGGCATCGTTGGCTACGACGACACGGTGGTTCCGCAGATCGTGAACGCGGTTCTCTCGCGCCACAATTTTATTCTGCTGGGACTGCGCGGCCAGGCCAAAAGCCGCATCCTGCGGGCGCTTACGACGTTGCTCGATGCTCACATGCCTTATATTGCCGGCTGCGAGATTCGCGACAATCCTTATGCTCCCATCTGCCGCCGTTGCCGCGAAGAAGTCGCGCGCCTCGGCGACGCCACTCCGGTTTCCTATCTCACTCCCGACGACCGCTACGTGGAAAAACTAGCCACGCCTGATGTGACCATCGCCGACCTCATCGGCGACATCGATCCCATCAAAGCCGCGCGCGGCGGGCATGAACTTTCGAGCGAGTTCACCGTTCATTACGGATTGCTTCCCCGGGCCAATCGCGGCATCTTTGCCATCAACGAACTTCCCGATCTCGCCGGAAAAATTCAGGTTGGACTTTTCAACATCATGCAGGAAGGCGATGTGCAGATTAAAGGCTATCCCATCCGCCTGCCGCTCGACGTCGCCATCGTCTTCAGCGCGAATCCGGAAGACTACACCGCTCGCGGAAAGATCATCACGCCTTTGAAGGACCGCATTGGATCTGAAATTCGCACCCACTATCCCGCCACGGTTGACGAAGGCATCGCCATCACCGCGCAAGAAGCCTGGACCGCCCGCAACGGCCATGCCATGCACCTGCCTACCTACATTCAGCAGGTGATCGAGCGCATCGCATTTGCGGCGCGCGAAGATAAGAAAATCGATAAGCGTTCAGGCGTGAGCCAGCGGCTGCCGATTTCGGCGATGGAGAACGTCATCTCAAACGCCGAGCGCCGCGCTCTGCGCAACGATGAGAAGCTGGTTGTCCCTCGCGTGAGCGACGTCTACGCGGCGTTGCCCGCCATCACCGGCAAGCTCGAACTCGAATACGAAGGCGAGATGAAAGGCGCGGATTATGTAGGACGCGAATTGATTCGCGCCGCCATCGCCAAGACTTACGACGAATATTTTACCGGCGCCAACGTGCAGCAGATCGTGCAGTGGTTCGATCTCGGGGGGGAGATTCAACTGTCAGATTCCGTCTCCGCTGGTGAAGCTTTGGAGAACCTGAAAGAGATTCAAGGGCTGATCGACAAATTAGGTCCGCTGGGTGTCTCGCAGAAGGAAAGCCCTGAGAGGCAGGTATCGGCGGCAGAATTCATCCTCGAGGGCCTGCATGCCCACAAGCGCATCGGACGCAATGAGGAACGGGTGTTCAAAGCGGGAGAGAAAAAGCCCGAACCGGTGCGCGAGAAAAACTTTGATAAAGAAGAACCTCCGTACCGGCAGAGAAGACAGTTTAACTAGGCTTCCGGCTCTCGGCTTCCGGCTTCCGGTTTTTGGAGGTCGAGGTCGGAAGCCGAGAGCCGGATGCCGGAAGCCGATCATGAAACGCGTTCGCTATTCCAAATACGTTCCCGATCCCGCGGGCGAAATGAGCATGGAGGACCTGCTCGGCGCGCTCTCTGACTACCTGCTGCAGAGCGGCTTCCAGAGCGACATGTGGTTCGAGATGCCCGAGGGCGAGCAAACCCTCGACGACCTCCGCCGCGCCATCGAGCAGGCCCTGATGGAAGGCGATCAATTCGACGAAGACATGCGCGAGCGCCTGCAGCAGATGGCGGCCGACGGCGAACTTGACGAGCTCATCGAAAAACTGATCGAGCGCATGCAGCAGGAAGATTACATTTCCATCGATCGTCCACACGAAGATCAGCCGCCCGACCCTTCTCGTCCGTCTAGCGCGGGCGGACAAACCGGCGAAAACGCGCAGCAGGCCAAATTCGAAATCACCGATAAGAGCCTCGATTTCCTCGGCTTCAAATCGCTGCGCAACCTGCTGGGGTCGCTGGGCAAATCCAGCTTTGGGCGCCACGACACGCGCGACCTGGCCACCGGCATCGAAGCCAGCGGAGCTTCCCGCACTTACGAGTTCGGCGACACGCTTAACCTCGACATCACGGCTACGCTGTCTAGCGCCATTCAGCGCGAGGGCCTAAGCCTGCCGCTCAATATCGAGTATTCCGATTTGCAAGTTCATCAGTGCGAATACCAATCTTCGTGCGCCACGGTGCTCATGCTCGACTGCTCGCATTCGATGATCCTCTACGGCGAAGACCGCTTTACTCCCGCGAAAAAAGTTGCCATGGCGCTCTCCCACCTGATTCGCACGCAGTATCCTGGCGACTCGCTCTCGCTCGTGCTTTTCCACGACTCCGCCGAAGAGGTGCCGCTCTCGCAGCTGGCCCGCGTCAAAGTTGGCCCGTATTACACCAACACGCGCGAAGGGCTGCGCCTGGCGCAAAGAATCTTACAACGCCAGAAAAAAGACATGAAGCAGATCGTCATGATCACCGACGGCAAACCCTCTGCCCTCACCCTCGAAGATGGACGCATCTACAAAAATGCTTTCGGCCTCGATCCTCTGGTCGTCAGCCAAACGCTCGAAGAAGTCTCCAAGTGCAAGCGTGCGGGAGTTCTCATCAACACCTTTATGCTTGCGTCGGATTATGGATTGGTGCAATTCGTACAGAAAGTGACTGAGATGTGCCGCGGGAAGGCCTACTTCACTACTCCCTACACGCTGGGCCAGTATCTGTTGATGGATTACATGTCGAGGAAGACCAAGACCATTCATTGATAAACGTTGCCTCGGATGACGGCTCCCGGACTGAGGGATCTCGCGCGCGTCGCCACCACGGCCAGCAACTGCGGATCGTTCGCGCTCTCGCCGGATCACGCCTGTTCCAACCCGAAAACTTGCATCCCCGACTAAACTGTTTCCGGGGAATTCCCCACTATAAGGAGAGAGTTACTATGAAACGAATACTGGGAGTTGCGTTGTTGCTCATGTCGTTCGCTTCGGCAGCTTTGGCCGACGGGCCCGGTCTTCCACCACCGCCCGGAAAATCTCCCAAGGCGCTCAAAGTAGGCGTCGTCCTGTTGGCCGACGGGCCCGGCCTTCCACCACCGCCTGGAGAACCTACCAAAACGCTCAGAAGCGTTGCGGCTTAGTCGAATTACTCTCGAAAAGCCGGGGGTAGATGGGGTAAGCTGCTCCCGGCTTGATTTTCCTAACCTACATCCCGCTATGGCTGTTGACATTATTGTTGTCGATACTGGTTCGCAAACGCGCATACCAGACAGCTCCGTGTTTTTTTGCTTATACGGCATTTGCCGTGACGGCCGGCGCGGCGCGCTTCGCGGTTCATAACCATCCGAAGCCGTATTACGCGACCTATTGGATCACGGAAGCAGGCTATGGTCTACTTGGAATTCTTGTGATGTATGAAGTGCTTCGCGCGGTTCTTGGGAACTTGACCCGCGCCTGGTGGACCCGCCTCATTTTTCCGGCTGTCCTTATCGCAGGCGTTGGCATCAGCCTCGCTCGCGCTCACGCTGCCCCGCCTCAGTTTGGCCGCCATCTGGCTTCCTACATACTCGTCGGAGAAATTGCTGTTCGGTTTGTACAAGTGCTCGTCTTCGCCGGACTGGTGACGCTAGTCCCCCTCCTTGGCCTGCGCTGGCGACAGTATCCTTTTGGAGTAGCCACGGGGTTTGGGCTCTATGCCACAATCGCCCTGCTAACCACAACCAAATTTTCGGATTTTGGAACAAGATTCACATTCTTGTGGGGCGTGACTTCAATTGTGGCATACTCTGTTGCCGTGTTGATCTGGATTTGGTTTTTCAGCGTGCCACAAAAAACGGGGATCCCAAATCCCGAGCTACCGGCCCCTTCTCCCGGTGATTTAAAACAATATAAGGACGCGTTACGGAGGATGCGCTAGGTTATGTTCTCTATTATTCTTACCTGGCTGATTGTGGCGTGGGGCGCGCTGTCTTGTATCTACATGCTGCGCTGCGCCTGGCGTCGCTTCCCCAAGCGCGATGTGGATGACGTCATTCCTTTCCTGTACCCTGTGGATCTTTCGCTGGCCGAGTCGCTACTCGATCCCGCCGCGGAGTTTCAATTTCGCTGGAAACTCCGTCCGCAACAGTTCCGCGAGGCCCAACGCAAGCGTATGCGGTTGTATCTCGAACTGACCCGCCGCATGGCTCATAATGCCACGGTGCTGGTAGCATACGCCGACGGGGAAAAGAACAGCCACGACCCGCTTCGTGTAAGTCTGGCCTCGACGCTGCAGGAAAAGGCAGTCGAGGTTCGACTCTACGCCATGCTGACCAAGTTCAAGCTTCGCCTTTGGTTGCTGCTGCGCTCAGAGATCCTAACTCCTACACCAGTTCTTCCGCATCTGCGCACGGCTTGCGAGATCGACGGTCTTCAAACTTACAGTGATCTGAAAACAGCAGCCGCGGCGGCCTTCGTACGATTGCCGCCCGATGAACTGGATACTCTGACGAGAAACCTCTGACGGCCTTCGGGGAGATACTTTTGCTGCTCGGCGGGAGTAGCTGGTCCACGGGTCCTCGCTAAGCCCTCGCCCCAAGCGCCAAACTGCTGATACTCTTTTATTGAGACTCCATCTTAATTGAGACTCCATGGCAAACTGCATTCGCTGCGGCCGCCAGCTTCCCGGCCTTTCTTTCGGTAAGAAGATCTGCCAATGGTGCGTGCAGCACGAAGCTGCGCAACGTGGCGAAGTCGTCGACGACGCGCCACAGCCCGTTATGCGTGCTCCATGGGTCCGCCGCGGAGAATCCACCATCGGTCTGACGCAAGTAATCTTCGGCCTTAACGCTGCCGTATTTCTCGGTATGGCGCTGTCCGCATCCACCATCATGGGCTTCTCAGGGCCTGAACTTGTGCGCTGGGGCGCCAACTTGGGTACGCTTACGATCTCAGGAGAATGGTGGCGGTTGCTGAGCAACGTGTTCGTGCACGGCGGAATCATGCACATCGCCTTCAACATGTGGTGCCTGTGGAATCTGGGTGCGCTCTGCGAATCGCTCTACGGGCGTTGGACCTACGCCGCCATCTATCTCATCTGCGGCGTGGGAGCCAGTCTTGCCAGCGCAGCCTGGCATCCCTACGTGCCCAGCGTCGGCGCTTCCGGGGCCATCTTCGGGCTCGCTGGCGCGCTCCTCGCGGCCTTTAAGCTGGGAGAATTCTCCGTGCCCCGCGCCGCACTCTCTGGCACACTGCGCAGCCTCGGCGCGTTTGTCGTCTACAACCTCATCTTCGGATTTGCAATTCCCGGAATCGACAACGCCGCCCACATCGGCGGCCTGGTCACCGGATTAATCGTAGGCACCCTCATCGCTCTGCTCGCGCCGCAGCAAGAGCACGCTCCGCGCCGGTTCGCGATCTTTGTTGTAATGATTCTCGCTCTCGTAGGCGGCGCCGATGCCTTGGCACATCATTACGGCTTGCCCCTCCGTCTTCGACGGGTCAACTTCGGGCATGCCGCCAACCTTCCACAACCACCGCACGGGCGGGACACTGTGGTCCACCGATCTTTGCCTTTGCCGGGTTAACCTCGCTTGGCGCGAAGATCATCCGCGCTCAGGAGGACAAGGCTTTTCAGACTAGCTGAGCTACGGCGCCCTTCTTATCGCACACTGCCGCTAGCGCGGACTCAAGTACGTCAAGGCCTTCGTCTATTTGCTCGTTGGTGGCGACCAGCGGGACCAGGACGCGGATCACATTCGAGTACGTGCCGGCGGTGATGGTGATCAGGCCGTGCTCGTAGCAATGCTGCGTGATGTGTTTGGTCTCGTCCGTCGCTGGAGTTTTTGTTTCTTGCGACTTCACCAGTTCGATGGCTTGCATGCCTCCTAGGCCGCGGACGTCGCCGACCAGGGGCCAGCGGCGCTGCCATTCGCGGGCGCGGCGCTGGAAGCGGTCGCCGAGTTCGTTGGCGCGGGCTAGCAGATTTTCTTTTTCGAACAGATCGAGCACTGCGAGGGCTGCGGCGCAGGAGAGCGGGTTGCCGGCGAAGGTGCCGCCGAGGCCGCCGGGGCCGGGGGCGTCCATGATTTCGGCGCGGCCAGTTACGGCGGCGAGTGGAAGGCCACCGCCTAAGGATTTGGCGGTGACGATCAGGTCCGGTTCAATGCCGTAGCGCTCGCTGGCGAACATGGCGCCGGTGCGTCCGAAGCCGGATTGCACTTCGTCGGCGATGAAGAGGATGCCGTGCTTGTGGCAGAGATCGATTAACACTTTGAAATAATCGGGCGGCGGGGCGATGAAGCCGCCTTCGCCCATCACGGGCTCGGCAATCACGGCGGCGACTTCTTCGTTGGCGACGACGCGCTTGAAAGTATCTTCGAGATGACGCGCGCAATAGAGATCGCACGACGGATATTTCAAGTTGTAGGAGCAGCGATAGCAGTAGGCGAAGGGAACGCGATAGACGTCGCCCGGGAACGGGGCGAATCCGGCTTTATAAGGATGAGTCTTGCTGGTGAGGGCCAGGGTCATCATGGTGCGGCCGTGGAAGGCGTCTTCGAAGGCGACGATTGCGGGGCGTTTTGTGTAGGCGCGAGCAATCTTGACGGCGTTCTCAACCGCTTCCGCGCCGCTGTTTACGAAGAGAGTTTTCTTGGGAAACTTTCCGGGCGTGACCTGGTTCATGCGCTCGGCGAGTTCGACGTAGCCTTCGTAGGGCGTGACCTGGACGCAGGTGTGGAGGAACTTGTCGAGCTGAGAGCGGATAGCTTCGACGACATGTTCCTGGCGGTGACCGGCGTTGGCGCAGCCGATGCCTCCGGCGAAGTCGATGTAGCGGTTGCCATCGACGTCTTCGAGCCAGGCGTCTTCGGCTTTGGCGACGTAGATGGGCGTGCCGTGGGAAAGGCCGCGGGGCACGGCTTTGGTGCGGCGGGCTGAGAGAGCCTGAGATTTGGGGCCGGGTATCGGGATTTTGATTCGGATTGTACTCATTTCAATTTCTCGTGAGAACTCTCCCTGAATAAGAACTGGCAGTCCGGGCGAGGTAGGGATCCTTCGACTGCGGTTGATCTTCGCTCATCGCGAAGATCAATCCGCGCTCAGGATGACATGTTAGAAAGCGTTCCATCATTTCTCAGTACCAGCCGATTGGGGCCTCGTTCAAGTTGATGTAGACCTGTTTGGTTTCGAGATATTCTTCGATGCCCCAGGGACCGAGTTCGCGGCCGAAGCCGGACTGTTTGTAGCCGCCCCAGGGGGCTTCGACATAAGTTGGTTGCATGTGGTTGACCCAGACGATGCCTGCGCGTAAAGCTTTCACGGAACGCATGGCTTTGAAAATGTCGCGAGTCCAGACGGCAGCGGCCAAGCCATAAGGAGAATCGTTGGCGATCTTCAGCGCGTCTTTTTCGTCGTCGAATGGAATCACGGCGGCGACGGGGCCAAAGATTTCTTCGCGGGCAATGCGGGCGGAATTCGTTACATCCGAGAAAATTGTGGGCTGGACGTAATAGCCCTTGCCCATTTTCTCGGGGCGTCCGCCGCCGGAGACCAGCTTGGCTTCTTTCTTGCCAATCTCGATGTAGGAATTGACGCGGTCGTATTGTTCTTTGCTGACGAGGGCGCCCATTTTGGTTTCGCGATCCATGGGCGGGCCGATTTTGATTTTCTTCGCCTTCTCCGTCATCGCTTCGACGAAGTTCTTGTAGATGGACTTTTGCACCAGGATGCGGCTTCCGGCGGAGCAGACTTCGCCTTGATTGATGAAGACTCCGAAGAGAGCGCCGTCGATGGCGGCTTCGAAATCTGCGTCGGCGAAAAAGATGTTGGGCGACTTGCCGCCGAGTTCGAGGGTGACGCGCTTCACCGTGTCAGCAGCCTGTTTCACGATGATCTTGCCGACGGCAGCACTGCCGGTGAAGGCAATCTTGTTGACGTCGGGATGCTGGACGAGCGGAGCGCCGCAGCTTTCTCCGAAGCCGGTGATGATGTTGACCACGCCCGGAGGCAGGCCACAGTCTTCAAAATATTTTGCGAATTCGAGCGCAGTGAGCGGAGTTTGCTCGGCGGGCTTGAGGACACAGGTGCAGCCCGCGGCGATGGCGGGAGCAAGTTTCCACGCGGCCATCAGTAGCGGATAGTTCCAGGGAATGATTTGTCCGGCGACGCCGACTGGCTCTTTTAGTGAGAGACTCATCGCGTTGTCGGGAACTGGGTTTACGTAGCCGACAACTTTGGTGGCGAGACCGCCGTAATATTCGAAGCAGGTGGCGGCATCGGTGATGTCGAATTCGGCTTCGACGATGGGTTTGCCGGTGTTGCGACATTCGAGTTCGGCGAGCGCGGGCTGGTTGGCGCGGATTTTTTCGGAGAGCCGGAAGAGTACGCGGCCGCGTTCCTGTGCGGTGGTGCTTGCCCACGGGCCGTCTTCGAATGCGGCCTTGGCGGCAGCGACGGCGCGGTTTACGTCATCGGAGTTGGCGTCCGGGACTTGTGCGATTACTTCTTCGGTGGAGGGATCGTAGACGGGAAATGTCCTCGTCGATTTGCTGGCGACCCATTCGCCGTTGATGTACATCTGATAGGTTTTTACGTCGGTTGTGACTCCGCCCGGCATTGGTTCCTCCTGCGTACCTCAGGGGCTAAAGCCCCAAATCTCTGGTTCACTCAACGGCGCGACTGAAGTCGTGCGCCTGATACGAATCCTGTTATCTCGTGCGGCTAAAGCCGCTTCAGTTCTGGTTCAGGTACGGCGCGGCTGAAGCCGCGCCCTTTCAAGACTTTGCGGCGGCCGTAGACAAAGAAGAAGAATGCGGCCAGGCCGACGAAGAAGAGCGTGCCTCCGAACATCCATAACTCGTAGGACCATAACGATGTGATTTGCTGGGCCGGGAAGAACACTAATGCAATGCCGAGAATCGTGGTGAGCAATCCGCTGGTTCCCGCTAGAAACAGCGTGGTGCGGCTGTACTGGCCGCGCGGCGTGGGCTCAGTGATGGAGAATCTCACTAGCGCTCCGAACATGTAGAGGAACGGCACCAGTTGCAGCACTACCGCTAAGGACAGCAGCTTCTGAAAAGTTTCCTGAACCCCCGCTCCGGCAAAATTCAGAATCACCAGGGCGGCGGAGACGATGGCTTGGACAATCAGCGCGACGTAAGGCGTGGCGTAGCGCGGATGAATGTTACCCATCCAGGACGGCATGTAGGAATCGAGACCGGCGACGAAGGGGATGCGGGAACAGCCGCCCATCCATGCGGAGCCGATGCCGGCGATCGACAGGCTGAGCATGAGGGCGAAAGGCACGGTAATCCAGGCAATGCCAACGCGTCCGGCCATGTGGGTAACCGCCTGCACGATGCCTTGCAGGACGTTAACGTTCCTGCCGACGGCGATGAGCAGGGTGAGCGTGGCACCAACATAGAGAGCGCCGGAGAGGACTCCGCCCCAGGCGACGGCGCCGGGAAGAGTGCGCGCGGGATCTTTGATCTCGTCCCCCATGACCGAGGCGAGTTCGAGGCCAACCAGTCCGAAACAGATCACGCCGAAGGAATTCATGACGAAGCGCGGGTTGGCGGGAATTTTGAAATCGGCGGCGGTGATGGTGGAGCCGAAGCGTGACCACATGACAATGCCGAGGCCAATGAGGACGGCGGCGGCAATGAAGGTTCCGATGGCGCCAATGTTGTTGATCCACTTGCCGACGCCGAGGCCGACAATGTTGAGGACGGTGAGCAGTGCTAGCAGGGTGAGTGATGTTACAGAGGCGAAGAGTTTGTTATCTGCGAGGCCGAGGTGGCTGGGGCCGAGCACGTAGACCGAGACGCCGACGAAATAGAGCATGACGGTCGGCACGTAGAGCATGTTGTTGGTCCAGTAACACCAGCCGGAGAGGAATCCGTGGAAGTCCCCGAAAACTTCTTTGGCCCATAGATAAATGCCGCCTTCGCCGGGATAACGGTGCGCGAGTTCGATGACGGCGATGCCTTGCGGCCAGAAGAAAAGGATGAGGGAGATGATCCAGAGCCAGATGGTGACGCCGCCGTTGGCGGCGATGGAGGGGACGACGTTGAGGTTGAAAACGGCGACTACGAAGAGGAGGACGAGATCGCGGCGCCCGAGAGCGCGGATGAGGTGCGGAGTGGCGGGTTGGGGCGAAGTAGACAAGGTTACCTAGCTGCAAAAGCAGGTTCCTCACCGGGCTTCGCCCGGTTCAGAATGACAAGCGTTTCTTTTATTTACAAATGTTTTGCTCATGCATGCAGAGCGGGCGAGGGCGCCTGCTCCACACACTGCAATCTAGTGCGCGGCCAGCGCGGGCTGGCCGATGCGCTCTTGCTGGGCTTTCGCAAGCGATGCGGCGATGTCGTCGAAAGCGGATAGATGCTTGTCGATGTCGGCTTCGGTGTGCTGAACCGAAATCGTCCATTGCTCGTCCCACCAGTAGGGCTGCGGCATTACGCCACGGTTGACCATGGCGAACCAGTAGTGGCGCCAGAGATCGATGTCGATGGTGGTCCAATCGCGGTAGTTGCGAATTTCTTTGGGATAAAACATCAACGCGCCGTTGGCACCGGCTTGCGCAATGTAGGCTTGCAGGCCAACTTTGGCGATGGTCTTGCGATACCCCTCCGCTAGCTTTTGGCCAAGCTTGTCGACGTGAGCATAGTTATCGCGGGTGAGGACTTCGCGGAATGTTGCAAGGCCCGCAGCCATCGAAACCGGGTTGGTGTTGTAGGTGCCGCCGTGGAAAACTTTGTGTTGCGAGATGAGATCCATCACGGATCTGCTGGCGCCGAACGCGGCGAGGGGGAAGCCTCCGCCGATGGATTTGGCGAGGCAGATCATGTCCGGATGAACGTTGAAGTATTCGCTGGCGCCGCCCCAACCGAGCTTAGCGCCGGTTTTCACTTCGTCGAAAATCAGGAGCGCGCCGTTTTTGGTGGCGAGATCGCGCAGACCTTTCAGGAAGCCGGGCTCCGGCATGCAGAGGCCAACGTTCATCAGAATGGGTTCAAGAATGATCGCGGCAATTTCGCCGGGATTTTCTTTGAAGCGGCGCTCGACCGTGGCGAGGTTGTTGAAGGTGGCGATTTTGACATTGGCGATGGCGGACTTCGGTACGCCGAGTCCTCCCGTGACTGCTGTGGGATTGTCGATGTCGCCGAACTCCGGGGCGTGGGGCTTTACGCTGACCAGAGCGGAATCGTGCAGGCCGTGGTAGGCGCCTTCAAATTTAATAATCTTGTCGCGGCCGGTGGCGGCGCGGGCCAGGCGGATGGCGTGCATGGTGGCTTCGGTTCCACTGTTGCCGAAGCGGCACATCTCGACGGGGAAGCGCTTGCAGATTTCTTCGGCGAGTTCCCACTCCATGTCGTGCGGCATGCCGAACATGGTGCCGGTGGAGAGGCGTTTTTCGACGGCTTTCATCACGGCGGGATGGCAATGTCCGGCCATGAGCGCGCCGAAGGTGAGGTTGTAGTCGATGTACTCGTTGCCGTCGAGGTCGCGGAACTTGCTGCCGCTGGCGTCTCTTACGAAGATGGGCCAGGGATCGTAATGGCGATAGTTGCTGGCCACGCCGAGCGGGATGCGTTTGAGGTTTTTCTTATGCGCTTCGGCGGATTTTGGGGTGCGGCGCTCGAAGGTCGCGAGTTCTTTATCTAGTTCGGGATACATCAGATGACTCCGGGAAAACTCAGGCCGCGGGTTTCTTAACAGGGCCGGGCCGTTAGAATGCCGGGCGGCAAGCCGCCTGGGTCGTGATACTACGATTCTACTCTTCCATCTAGAAGTAAAACTTCAGGGCAAACTGCACCAGACGCGGATCTTTTACCTGGGTAATCTGGCCGAACTGCGTGCCATCCGTGCTGTTTCCATCAGGGTTGTAGAACTGCGTGTGGTTGAAGATGTTAAAGATTTCAGCGCGAAATTCAGCATGAGTTCTCTCTGTGAACGGAATGTTCTTGATCACAACAAGGTCGGTATCGCTGATGCCGGGTCCGCAACAGATGGTGCGCGGAGCGCTGCCGACAAATCCAAACACTCCGTTTTCAGTAAAGATTCCGTTCTGGTTGCTGGGAGTATTGAAATAATAGTTGCCATTGCTTTGCGGCCGTTGCCACTGGAAAGGCGCGATCTGGTTGGGCTCGCCGGGCAATTCGAAGTCGAAGCTGTTCATCAGCTCGTTATCCGACGCTGAGGTAATGCGGATGGGGAATCCGGTCTGATAGGTCGTGATGCCGGAGAGGGCCCAGCCGTCGAAAATCTTTCCGGCGATGCCGCTGTATTTGCGGGTCGGCAAATCCCAGTAATAACTGAGCACAAAGCGATGGCGGGCATCGAACAGTGAAAGAGACCGGTTATTCGCTCCGGGCAAAGGATTCAAAATGCCTTCGAAACTCGAGGCCTCGTCGATCGACTTGCTGAAGGTGTAGGCGGCGGTGAATTGCAACCCGTGGGCGAAGCGCTTCTCCAGCGAAGCCTGAAACGAATTGTAAGCGGAGTTCGCGATAGTGTCCTGCGCGAAGATGCTGGAGAAAACCGGAACGCCATTGATGGGGCAACCCGTGCCTGTGAAGGGATTGCATTGAGGCGATGAGTAGGGCCGCAAGCCGACAAACGTTAACGGCGTCCCGCCAGCAGCCCCTGTGACGATTGAACCATTGGGCATGTGGAAATTAAAATTCGCTGGAACAGTAACGTTGAACGGAGCATCTTCCGTAAACTGGGCGCAAGGCGTGCCGCCGAGAATTGTATTGATGTCGAGGCAAGTCTGCGGGTTGGAATAATTGATGTCATGCGTGGCCAACAAACGATGGCCCTGCGATCCCACGAATCCAAGCTCAAGTTTCATATCGCGGGCTAGCTCGCGCTGCACGGTGAAGTTGTATTGGGCCGAGTATTGGGTTCGCATTTTGGGCTGGAAATCACCGAATAACAGGAGAGGCTCAAAGATGGCCCAATCCTGGGGAGTTCCGCGCTGCGGATTCAGCACCCCGGTAAAAGGATTGAGATAAGTTGTAGCTCCGTCCTGGCCAAGGAAGGGCTGATTGAATTGGGTTTCGTAAACGAAGGTGCTGCCGCCGAAGGGAGGTTCGGCGCCGAACTGGGCGAGAACGAGTTGCTCCATTGGGTTATAGAAAAGTCCCCAGCCTGCGCGAATGCTTGTCTTGCCAGAGTTGCCTGGGCTCCACGCGATGCCGATGCGTGGCGCGAAGGCCTTGTAATAGGTTTGAGTCATTCCGGCGGGAACGCCGGGGTCACCCGGGACAACCAAGCCAACCGCGTCCTGAGAGGTGCAGTCGGTGTTAGGACCGCCGCAGGGAAAGACAGTGGACGACTGGCCGGGGCGGAAGGTTTGCACGTGCTTGGCCTTGTCGGCGAGCGGGGTGTCCAATTCCCAGCGCAAACCGTAGTTGAGCGTCAGGTTCGGCTTGATCTTCCAGCTATCCTGGGCAAAAAGATAAAGTCCGGTGTTGCGGACATATTCCACTTGTCCCGAACCTTGTCCGAACTGATCCGGAAGGCCGAGCAAATAATTCGGATAGAGATTGTTGGCTCCCACGTCATTGGGGCCACCGCCGTAATAGGAGAAGGTTCCATTGACGTTGTAATAGTAGAACTGGTTGAACTGCTGCTTCCGGAAGTCGGCGCCGAATTTGTAAGTGTGGCTGCCCTTAACTTTCGTGACGGTGTCAGTCCACTGAAAAGAGTTGCCGACCTGAGGCAGTTCGCCCTCGGAATCGTTGCCGATGGAGAATCCGCCAGAGATGGAGATGAAAGGAAGACCTTCCCGCTGTGCGCCCAGGAAAGGATGGATGCCGAGTGGATTGCCGGACGCATCGCCATAGAAGCACGGAACCGGTCCGGTGACGCCAGTTAGCCATGACGGGGCCGCGGGACAGGTGTTCTGAATGAGGGCGGTAAACTGCGGATGCTGAAAGGTCTGCTGCCCCTCCCGGTTGTAGTTGAAGCGGAACTCGTTGACCGTGCTGTTGCTGATGGTCCAACTGTGGGTGAGGTTCCACTGCTGAATGCGTTCCGCAAGAATGCTGCCGAAGCCGGGAACGTCTGCGCCAGTCAACTCGAAGTTTGCGAATGGCTGCAGGTTCCGATCGTCGTCAAAGTAATAATAGAAGCTGAGGTTCTGCTTGTCGGTCAAGCGATGATCGATTTTCACGGTGAACTGGTCGCCGCGAACTGACTTCACCGGAGTGGTGGTGATCAAGGAACCGTCGTTCGGCGCGGTGGGTACGTACTGGAGAAGATCGACCGCAGTCGGGTCCATGCAAGCTAATGGGATCTGACTGTTGGGGAAGACGGTGGCGTAGGCCGCTCCGTCCGTGATGGCGCCGCCTCCAATCGCCGTATTGGCGGCCTGGCAGCCGGGGCGGTTGGTCAAAATTGAAGAGTTGGTGAGAACTCCGGCAAACGGTGATCCAAGAGGGTTTGCATCGGTAAAGTCGGAGACGATTTGCCCGTTGACTACGTTTGTGGGAGAAGGCCGCTCCTGCGACGAGGGTACGGTCACCGCGGGGGAAAGGAGACCCTGGCGAACGCGCCTGCCTTCATAGCTGACGAAAAAGAAGGTGCGGTCCTTGATGATGGGGCCGCCGAAAGTTCCGCCAAACTGATTTTGATTGAACTGCGGCTTGGTGCAGGGCAGGCCTTCCACTCCGGTGAGGCAGTAATTATTGGCATTGAGAACTTTGTTGCGGAAGAACTCGTAGAGATCGCCGTGCCATTGATTGGTGCCCGACTTGGTGACGACGTTGACTACGGAACCTGAATTGCGACCGTATTCGGCGTCGAAAGTGTTGGTGAGAACGCGGAATTCCTGGATGCTATCGGGCGAAGGCTGAACGGTGGGAAGATTGGCGAAAAGATCGTTGGCGTCTCCGCCGTTGACACTGAAATTATTGGAGCGGCCGCGCCCTCCATTTACCGAAACCGCGCCAGGACTGTCGCTGCCATAAACAACGCTGTTGCTGGCGCCCACGGTGGACATGACGCCAGGCTGCAACTGCAGCAACTGGTAAGTGTCGCGCGAATTGAGAGGAAGATTGGAAACCGCGCGATCGCCCATAACGGCGCCGAGCTGGGTGCTGGTGGTCTCGACCAAAGGCGCCTCGGAGGTGACATCCACCACTTCCTGGGCTGCGCCGATCTGCATGGTCATGTTGAGCGTGATCACCTGATTGATGTCGAGGGCGACGCCGCGGCGGATATTCTTTTTGAAGCCGCGCAGATCAAATTCCAGCCGATAGCTTCCCACCGGCACTTCGACAAAATCATAGTCGCCGCTGGCATTTGTAGTGGTATCACGACTGACGTTTGTGGCCTCATTGGCAAGCGTCACTTTCACATTGCCTAAAATAGCGCCGCTGGGATCGGCGACCCGGCCCAAGATGCGGCCACCGGTGCCTTGGGCAAGCAGGTGGGAAGAAGAGAGGGAAAACACGACTGTCAGGCAGACGGCGGTCCAGCGGGCTCGCAGTGACGGCATGAAACCTCCAGACATCCTTGGGAGAAGTTTTCTGTGAAACGAACAGCTTGTGTGTAGCCGCAACCTTGCTATAATCCAGCAAGGTTAGAGAAGGGGCAGGCAAACTGTCAAGAAGAAAAAACTCGATCCCTCTAATAGAAATTTATTCTCCGACCAAAACTGGATGCGATGAATTCTTCCAACGGTAAGCCCTATTTGAAGATCGGAGATGTGGCGCGGCGGGTGGGGGTTTCACCGTCGGTGATCCGGTCGTGGGAGAATCTGGGGCTGACCCGTCCGCGGCGCACCGAGAGTAAGTACCGGCTTTATTCCGCAGGGGATGTCACCCTGCTGAAGCGGGCGCGATTTCTGCGGAAGGTGCGGGGACTGAACGCGGCGGCGATCGTCGAATTGCTGCGGAGGGAAGGCAAAGCGCGTCCGGCGGCGGATGGGAACGCGGGAGCGATTGGCTCGCACTTGCGGCAGTTGCGGTCGAAGCGGCGACTGTCGCTGGCACAAGTGGCAAAAACCGTCGGGATCTCCGTAGGGTTCTTGAGCGCGCTGGAGCGGTCGCAGATGAGTGGGTCGGTAGGGACACTGCGCAAGCTCGCGCGATTTTATAAAACCAACATCCTGGATTTTTTCGATGCGACCGGAGCCAGCAGCCGGCAGGTGCAGCCGGGTCAAAGAAAGGTTCTGGAAGCGGGCCCGGGTGTCCGCATGGAACTGCTGGCCTGGGGGAACACGGTGATGGAGCCGCATTTGTTTCGGGTGGCGCCGGGCGCGGGAAGCGGCGATTCCTACTCGCACGCGGGAGAAGAGTTTCTTTATATATTGCGCGGAGCGCTGGCGATCACGCTGGAGAATGAAGAATACCGGCTTAAGACCGGCGACAGTTTTTATTTTGAGAGCGCGACTCCGCACCACTGGAAAAATCCCGGACGCGCGGAAACCTGGCTGCTGTGGGTAAATACGCCGCCGACGTTTTAAACTGCTACGCGTAAGATCGGCCCACCGCGAAGACAACCTGCCCCCGTGGCCATCAGCCCAGTGCTTCAGTCGAATTTATTCTCGGCTGCGAGCGGCGCATCCATGTGGGCGAGGTGAGCATCGCCCTCGGGCGCATCGAGGCGATCGTAAGGCCGAAACAGGACGGCGTAGAACAGGCCGGTGCCAACCACCACCACCGCGCCCACAATCATTCCGTAATTACGATACCAGGGATCCTGAGGGGTGCGCGGCCACACCATATTGACGATGGCCAGGACGCCGTAGGCAAGCGCCGCCAGGTTGACGGGCCACGCCCAGACGCCCAAACGAAATGCTCCGCTTGGCTTCCAACCCTTCGCACGTGCGACCAGCGCTCCCAGGACAATCATCTGGAAGGCAATGTAGATTCCGGCGGACCCGAACACGATGATGGTCTTAATCATTTCCTCAAGAAACAATCCGGCAATCGCAATGAGTGCCGGCACCGTGCCGGCAACCAGCAGGGCGATGACAGGAACCCGAGTGCGTTCGGAAAGAGTGTTGAGGTGGGCGCTGCCGAAGATCATGCGATCGCGGCCATAGCTGAACAACAAGCGGCTTGTAGCTGCCTCGAGGCTGATGAGGCAGGAGAAAAATGAAACCATCACAACCGCGATGACGGCCCGCAGCCCGATCGGGCCCACGGCTGCGCGCAGTGTGGTTGTCACAGGATCCGTATCCTGGCCAGACAGCACGGCGTTCAAATCGGGCACCGCCAACACCAGGGCGAGGCAAACCAGCATGGCGGCGAAGCCACCAATGTAGATGGTCATGCGCATGGCTTTGGGAATAGCGCGGCTGGCGTCCGGAGTTTCCTCGGCGACGTCCCCACAGGCTTCAAAGCCGTAATAACAAAACATGGCGGCAACGCTCGACGCCAGAAACGCGGGCAAGTAATGTCCATTGGTCCCGAGGCCGAAACTTTGGAAGAGAACCCCGAAGCTCTGGTGGCGGGCCGCAATCAGCAGGTAGCTCCCCACTACGACCGCGCCCAGCAATTCGCAAATGAACCCGAACATGGCGACCCGAGCTAGAAGCTTTGTGCCGCTGACGTTTAGGGCGGTGGTCGCGACGATCATGGCGACTGCAATTGCGACTTCTCCACCTTGACCCACGTTGATGCCGAGAAGCTGCGCTACGTAAGGAGCTCCTCCCACGGCCACCGCCGCGATGGTGGTACACAAGGCCCACAGGTAGACCCAGCCCGCCATCCAGGCCCAACGCTTTCCCACCAGCCGCCGGGCCCAAGGATAAAGACCGCCGGCAATGGGAAACTGGGAGACAATCTCTCCGAACACCAACGCCACCAACAGCTGCCCCAGCCCAACAAACAAATAGCTCCAGAACATGGGTGGACCGCCGGTGGCGAGGGCAAACGCGAAAACCGTGTAGACACCAACCACTGGCGACAGGTAGGTGAAGCCAAGCGCGAAGTTCGCCCACAGGCTCATCGAGCGATCGAACTTGGAGTCATAGCCGAGGGCTTCGAGCTGCGCGGTGTCTCGTTCCGCGGTGGTTGGCTCTGGTGTCATAAGGATCCTTCTCTGTGCCTTAGGGTTCCCCCGCGCTGCTCTCGCCCAAACTTTTCGTGCGCTTCTGTTTCAAGTTTTCTCCGAGCGTGGGGCAAACATCGACTCTGCGTCACTTGGCGTCGGTTGGAGGAGTTGGCAACACTCCGACCTGGCGCATGATTGTACCCGAATCGTAGAAATCGAGGCTGCGCGATATTTTGCCGTCGCGCACATCGATAACGCTGACGCCGCGGACCGAGAACTTCTTTCCCGTGTTGAACACTCCCTTATCGGTGCCGCTAAAAATCCATTCGATGGTTCCGTGGCCGCCGTGGATATTGGCACGCACCAGCTTGAGTTCGAGATCAGGGACGCCTTCGAATTCGGAAGCGGCAAACTTACGCAGTTCCGCGCTGCCGTGGCTCACCTCGCTGAAGGCCACGTCTTCGTAGAAGACGTCGGAGGTAAACACTGGGAGCATTTTTTCCGGGCTGTGGGAATTCCACGCCGCAATCCACTTTTCGGCTATGGCGGCGTCCCGATCCGTGGTGGGCTTGCCGTCCTGCGGGGCCGCGATCGCCGCTGGCGCCAGCATGGCAAGCAGCATGGCGCCAATTAGACATCGCTTTACATTCACGTTGATATTCATATTCACTCCATCCAATCGTCTGGGAACCTCGATCCGGCATGACTGCCTCGAACGAACGGCCGCAACCTTGCGCGATTGTAGCAAGGTTACAAAAGAGCGCAAGCATCTGGTGAGCGGCGAGAAATTTGTCTCAGCCCCGCGCTGGTTGATCCTGCACGCCGCGTTAACCTTGATTGCGCACCAAAGCGGGCGAAAAATATCGATGCCGGAGCACGGTGATTGACGACGCCCCGGCGGCTCTCCTAAGATTTTCCCGTGCCAAAAGCTTCACGCGTCCCGGTCACGTTCGAGATGGTACGCCGAACTGCGCTTTCCTTACCCAACGTGACCGAAGGCATGGCTTATCGTTTTCCGGCGTTTCGAACTCAAGGGAAACTGTTCCTGTGTTTCCGCAAAGACCTTGATTCAATCTTGCTGCACGCGACTTTTGAGCAGCGGGATGAGATGATCGAAGCAAGTCCGGAAACCTATTACACAACCGGCCATCATCGCCCTCATCCCTGGGTGCTCGCCCATCTTGAAACTCTGGATCCTGCAGTGTTGCCTGACCTGTTGCGCATGGGCTGGCAGGGGGTCCGGCGCGGGGAAAAATAGCTGCGGCTAGATAGGCCCTCGTGGGCTTTCCGGTCCTCGCTGCTCTCATCGTCACCCATTCGGGATCAGCCAGCGGCAGCCCGCATCTTGCAGGTAAGTCGATGTAATCTGGTCGTGGGCTGGTTTGAAGAATCTTCCCACATGGAATGGCATCTAAAGTGCTAGACCGGTCAAGCAATGTGCAAGAATTTGCAAGAATGGAACTAGTACGAAAAATACACGTAAACATACTTGACATCAAACCATCAAGCACATGATCATTGGGCCATGCGTAAACGGTCAAGCAGAGACGTAAACACGATGGCCGCCAAAGTCATCGCAGAGGTATTAAAGAAAACCGAACCTCCACTCCAAAAGAAGAAGCGGAAAAATCCTGCTGCGGTTGCATTGGGACGCCTTGGAGGTTTGAAGGGCGGTGCGGCGCGTGCTCAAGTTCTGTCGAATACAGAGCGGAGCGACATTGCCCGTCGGGCTGCGCAAGCGCGATGGCAGAAAGAACGAGAGTGAGCCTAATTTGTCACTCGATCCAAGTAGCGACATCATTGAACGCGAGCTAGATATACACAGCTCAGCGCTCGAAGACAAAATGCGCGGCGATGTCTTGGCATTCTTTGGTCCTATCTTGTATGGCGTCGAGGACCATGTACGAACTGCTGTCGAGGAGACGAAGAAGAAGCGCAGGAAACTTATCGTTGTCTTAGAAACGTATGGCGGCTACATTGAAGTCGTACAGCGCATTGCTGACACCCTGAGACATCATTACCGCCAGGTTGAGTTTGTGATTCCTGACAATGCCATGTCCGCCGGAACCGTTTTAGTCATGTCTGGTGATGCAATCCACATGGACTACTATTCGGTACTTGGTCCCATTGATCCGCAAGTGGAAAGGCCGGACGGCAAAATGATTCCGGCGCTTGGCTATTTGGAAAAATACAAGGATTTAATTTTGAAGTCCCAAAATGGCACCCTGACAACCGCTGAGATGACATTCCTCATCTCAAAATTTGACCCGGCAGAACTGTACTACTACGAGCGTGCAAAAGAGCTATCCAACTCACTGTTGAAGGAATGGCTGGTGAGATTTAAGTTCAAGAATTGGAAGGTCACCCGGACGCATCGCCGCAGAGTGACGAAGAAAATGAAGGTTGCAAGGGCTGAGGAGATCGCGAACAAACTGAATGATACAAAGCGCTGGAACTCACACGGAAGAGGAATTTCCATGGAGATCCTCCGGCGGGACATCAATCTCAAGATCGAGGATTTCGGAGAAGACCCAGACTTGGATTGCTGCATACGGGCTTATTACAAACTGCTGCGCGATTACATGGCAAAGCGTGGACACAGATGGGTAGTGCATACGAGGGAGCACTACAGACCCATAGGGGGATGAGATGCCAAAGCAACTAAATATCAAGAAGATGCTAGAGGCCAATCCATCTGTTGATTCTAAGACCTTGGTAGAAGTACTCAAGATAATCAAGGAACTGAAGCAGGCAGGACTGGTCGGCTCGTCGGGCTACAACCTTGCTCTTCCCTTTTCCAAGCGCGTCGTTCAGTCCGACGAAAGCAGGCGGGACAACCGCGCCCCCAGAAAAGCCAAGACCTAAAAGCATTTTCTCCTTGACTTGCGTGACCGCTCAAGCATAAACTATTTGCATTATGATCGCACCACTCGTCAAGGGACTAAAATCCAAACTGCACCACTACCCGCGACCAAATTCACTTACTGCGCATTTCCGTGGGCGGCTTCCCTTCTACGTGTGGAAATCCAAAGTCACCCACTACCGGTAATCCCCTCGGAAGGCGCAACCCATAGTAAAGTTATAGGTGGGGCATTTCGGCCGACGACCGCTGTCTGAGCCCATCAATCCGAGAAGTCAATAAAGGACAAACCATACTTTGAGTTTGAGCATTCGCAACATCGCCATCATCGCGCACGTTGACCACGGCAAGACCACATTGGTCGATGCCATGCTGCAGCAAAGCGGGACATTCCGTTCCAACGAGCAACACGTCGACCGGGTCATGGACTCGAACGAACTGGAGCGCGAGCGCGGCATCACCATTCTCGCTAAAAACACCGCCATCTTCTATCACGACGTGAAAATCAACATTGTGGATACGCCCGGTCACAGCGATTTTGGAGGCGAGGTGGAGCGCGCCCTCAAGATGGTGGATGGCGTGATGCTGCTGGTGGATGCCAGCGAGGGGCCGTTGCCGCAAACCCGCTACGTGTTGACCAAAGCGCTGGAGGCGAAGTTGCCTCCGATCGTGGTCATCAACAAGATCGACCGGCCGGATGCGCGCCCGCAGGAAGTGTTGAACGAAATTTACGATCTGTTTATCGATCTGGACGCTAAGGAAGATCAGCTCGACTTTCCTGTTCTCTACACCAATGCGAAGGCAGGAACCGCCTCGACCGAGGCGAAAGGCGGAGGGGAGGATTTGCGTCCTTTATTCGATGCGATCCTGAAAACGATTCCTTTGCCGCAAGGCGATCCCAAGGGCCCGTTGCAAATTCTTGTGGCCAACCTCGACTACAGCGACTATCTGGGGCGCCTGGCCATAGCGCGCGTGTTCAATGGGACGATGTTTACGGGCGAGGATGTGGTTATCGCGAAGCTTGACGGAGCGATGCACAAGACCAAGATCACAAAACTATTTTCGTTTGCCGGCCTGAAAAGGACTGACATAACGGAAACGGTTTTGGGCGATATTATCGCCGTCGCTGGCGTGGAAGGAATCACCATCGGCGAGACCATTACTGATCCGATCAACCCTGCGCCACTGCCGCCCATCGTGATCGACGAGCCGACGATTGCCATGACCTTCACGGTGAACACTTCGCCCTTCGCGGGGCGTGAGGGCGCTTTTGTGACGTCGCGAAATCTGCGGGAACGGCTGGCGAAAGAACTGCTCACCAACGTTTCGCTGCGCGTGGAGGAAATGGGCACGACCGATTCCTTCAAGGTGCTGGGACGCGGCGAACTGCAGCTCTCTATCACCATTGAAATGATGCGGCGCGAGGGCTACGAACTCATGGTGGGCAAGCCTGAGATTGTTACAAAGCGCATCGATGGCAAGCTGATGGAACCGGTGGAACATCTCACCGTGGACGTGCCGGAAAATTTCGTTGGAGTGGTCATGGAGCAGTTGGGCTCGCGCAAGGGCGAAGTCACCAACATGCACAATCATGGCTATGGACGCGTGCGCATCGAGTTCCGCGTGCCCAGCCGTGGGCTGATCGGGCTGCGCAGCCAGTTGCTCACCGACACGCGTGGGACCATCGTTATGAATTCGCTGTTCGATGGATATACGGAATGGCAAGGGGAAATTCCTCACCGGCTTACGGGAGCGCTGATCGCCGACAGGAATGGGGTTTCGACAGCATACGCGCTGTGGGGTCTGCAGGAGCGCGGTGAACTTTTTGTTGGGCCAGGCATTGAATTGTACGAGGGAATGATTATTGGCGAGAACGCGAAGGACGATGACCTGGACGTAAACGCGGTTCGCGAAAAAAAACTCACCAACATGCGGGCTTCGACCGCGGATGAAGCGATTCGGCTGGTGCCGTTCCGTAGCTTGAACCTGGAGCAGGCGATCGAATTCATTGCGGAAGACGAGTTCGTAGAGATCACGCCGAAGTCGCTGCGGATCCGGAAAAAAGTGCTGCAATCGAACAAGCGTAAGAGGGGCGCGATGGCTGCGGTAGAGGAAGGGTGAAGCCCGCCCGGTGTGGATTGCGCCCTGTGTGTGTTCGGCTGTTTGAGCCATGGGAGCGCGGTCCATGGATTTTGACATGCCTGATTTGACAAACCTGCTATACTTCTGCCGCATTTGACTGTTCGCCAGCTCCGGTCTCGATTTTCAGGAAGGTGTTGCCGACCTGCGAGTCCGCCGCATCCAGCTCGCACTTCGACAGCTCAATGCAGAGGAAGACGCTTGAAGAATATTTTTGTAGGTAACTTGAGCTTTAACACGTCGGAAGACGAACTACGACAGATGTTTGAACCGTTCGGTCAAGTGGACCGGGTGAGTATTATGACGGACCGCGATACCGGACGCTCGCGCGGCTTCGGTTTTGTGGAGATGGCCAGCAACGAAGATGGGGACAAGGCCATTACCGCATTGAATGGCTCGCAGGTCGGCGGACGCACTCTCAACGTGAATGAAGCGCGACCTAAGACTGAACACGCCGGAGGCGGAGGGCGCGACCGCGGAGGCCGTGGCGGAGAACGCGGCGGCGAGCGTGGTGGCCGCGGCGGCGGCGGTGGCGGAGGACGTGGCCGCTATTAAGTTGTGATGGTCTGGCGAAACGACTTTTTTTGCGACTGCGGCGGCGTTGTGCTGTCCCGCACTCGATCGACTGCCTGCCCACGAAAAGCAACCCGCGGTTACTGAGTTGACCACTGCGAAATACTCCCTCACCTGATTTCGATCCCAACGCACCACACTCGCATTGATGGTTCTCACCCCCGCATGTAAACTGAACACACCGCGGGCGCCCGTAGCTCAGATGGATAGAGCGATTGCCTCCGGAGCAATAGGTCGGGAGTTCGAATCTCTCCGGGCGCACCAGATTCTCTCTAGACCCTTCTACCTTTAGATCCTTCGCCAAAAAGCTGGCTCAGGATTTCGGCTGCGGGCTCCCGCTCCGCTCACGCCCGCAAAGCGCCTCAAGTTCGAATCTCTCCGGGCGCACCAGATTTTCTCTAGACCTTTAAATCCTTATTCTGACCTGAACTTTCTCAAAGGGCCGTCAGGCGGCGTTGCACGAACAGGAAGTAAAGAGCGAGCAGAATGAGCAAAAGGCCGTTCACGCCCACGATCACCGGCGCGGTAAATACTGGAACGAGCCATCCGGACAACAGGTTGCCCATGGGCATGCCACCGCGGAAGGCGAAGTTGTAAACACTCATGACGCGGCCGCGCATTTCATTGGTGGTGATGAGCTGCACGAGCGAATTGACGGTGGCAAACACGGCCATCATGGAAGCACCCACCAGGACCAGGAGGACGCTGCTGAGAGGCACGGATTTCGAAATAGCGAAGCCGGCAATGCCCGCGCCCAGGGTGAGAAGAGCTACCAGGGCGACGATTCCCTTTCTTCGCATATTGCCCGCGCTGGCAATGGTGAGGGAGCCCACGATGGAGCCCAGTCCCATCAACGAGAGTAAGTTGCCGTAGGTCTCTGGACCACGGTGAAAAATATCTTTGACGAAAACGGGGATGTAGGTGCGCATCGGCATACTCAAAGCGGTCATGCAGAAGGCGAGCACAATTAAGGCTTCCATCGAAGTCTGCTTGCGGGCAAATTGGATACCCTGCTTGAGGCTGCTGAACATGGACTCTGTGGTCTTCACCGGCAGAAAACGGGCGGTGATAACGGAGAGCGAAATGATTGGGGCCAGGAAAGAAATTGCGTTTAAACCAAAGCACCATTTTTCTCCCAGCTTAGCCAAAGCTTGTCCTGCGAGCGCCGGCCCGACCATGACTGCGACGTTGAACTGGATCGAATTGAGCGCGATGGCGTTCGGCATGTCGTCTTTTTCGACCAAGGTTGGAATCAGCGCCTGATAGGCGGGGCCGCCGAAGGCCTGGGCGAAGCCGGAGATAAACGAGAGACAGAGAATGTGCCAGACGTGCACTAGATTGGTGGCGACCAGAATGGTAAGGATTCCGGCGGTCGCCATCTGAACATATTGCGAGCTGAGCAGAATTTTGCGGCGCTCCACGCGGTCGGCCACGACACCGCCGATGAGGGAGAAAAGAAAAATGGGAATGCCGCCCAGAAATTGATCCAGGGCGAGCAAGAACCCGGAATGGCTAAGCCGGTAGATGAGCCAGCCCTGGGCCACGATCTGCATCCACGTACCGATGCTGGAGGTGCAGGCGCCAAACCACATCAGGCGGAAATCTCGATATTGAAAGGCTTTAAAAACCCGGCGAACCACGTTAGCTGGCATAGTCCCCAATTGAGCGTAACATGCGGCGAATCCAGCGTGGTCAGGCTGCAGTGGCTGCCGCGTTTTGCGCCATTGGCTGATGGTATTCATTCAATTACTGACGAACCTGCAGCGCATACGTTAGTGCTAAACTGGCGATTCCCGGTGTATTACGCCAGCGCAGACCTCTGACAGGGTGAGTTTTCCATAGAGAATGAAGGTTGTAAGCCAACAATACGAGGGGGCGGTGCGCCCGGAGCAAATATGAGCAGTCGATTCTCGAAAACGGCGCGAGGTTTATTACTGGCCGTAATGTCGGCGAATGCTGTGATCGGTTGCGCAGCAGACAAACTGGCTGCCGCAGCATCCACAGATTCGGGGCTCTACATCAAGGTACAGCTGGATCAACCGCTGAAGCTGTCGAAATTGCTGCCGGGAGATGTTGTCCAAGGGAAGCTTGCACGCGACGTTTATTCCGCGGGACGCGCCCTATTTCCTGCGGAGAGTCGCGTACGTCTTACCGTGGATCACATGGAAAGGAGGCGGAGAGCGCCGGACGATCACTGGCCTTGGGTGGTGAAAGCCTTCACTCCTCGGCACGAAAAATATCCAGTCTTCAAGAGCGCCACGATATCTGGTGCGGGCGGTGAGAGCGTGCTTCAGGTGTCGGTGGTATCGATTAGCCGGAGGCGTGAAGTGCGTGCTCAAGCCAAGAGAAAAGAGGGGCAACATAGCGGCGAAGCGGGAAGCATTGAGGTGAGCAAATCTGGCGGCAGTTACGGATCGAAAAAGTTAGCAGCGCCAATCATGGTGCTGGAGGCGTCCAACACAGGGAACGAGAAACCAATATCCGGTAGAACGGATCGAGCGGATTCGGCTGGGGCTGAGCTGCCGGCCCTCGAGACTCTTCCGGCTGGCACGGCATTCAAGATTCTGCTTTTGGGGAATGTTAGCGCGTCGAAAAACAGGCCGGGCGATGTGGTTCAGGCGCGTTTGCTCGAACCCGTGTTCTTGAATTCGAGGCTCGCGCTGCCCGCGGGCAGTCTGTTTGAAGGCAAAGTGGTGAAGCAGACTCCCCCCCGCTGGGGAAGCCGCGCTGGATCGCTGTCTCTGGCATTTACAGGTGTGACCGTTCCGGGCGGTAATTTGATTCCTATCGCGGCCACGCTCGCCGGTGCCGAGTTGGACCGCGGTTCACATACGAAAATTGATGCGGAAGGCCAACTCCACGGCGAACGTCCGGGGAAGGCGTGGATGGCAATTAACATCGGGGTGACCGCCGGCCTTGCGAAAGAAGTGGACGACGGAACGCAGTTGATTGTCGAAGCTCTCATCTCGACTGCGACGGACGCTTCTACGGCGGGGACCGCCAGGATCGTATCCAGTTGCATCTCAGGGATATATATGGTGACGCGGCACGGGCGGGACGTGGTGCTGCCGCGGTTTACAGAGATGGACATCGCGTTGGACCGACCGGTATCCGTGAGCAAGAGCGCGGAATCCGCGCTTTCCGCTACGATTGTGCACGGCAACTGATTTGACGCGCTACCGTGCAGCCGCTGCTAGTATTGTTCCGGCCGAAATTTTGCGATGAGCTACGACGCCATTCTGGTGGTTTCTTTCGGTGGTCCGGAATCGAAAGAAGAAGTGCTTCCCTTCCTCGAAAATGTGCTGCGCGGTCGCAACGTGCCGCGCGAGCGCATGCTCGCGGTAGCTGAACATTATTACCACTTCGAGGGCAAGAGCCCGATCAACCAGCAAACGCGCGATTTGATCGAGGCGCTGGAAGCGGAGTTGAAGAAGAACGGGCCCAGGCTGCCAATTTATTGGGGAAACCGGAACTGGCATCCGTTGTTGCCGGACACGCTGCGAAAGATGAAGCAGGAGGGCATTCGGCGGGCTGTGGCATTCGTGACTTCGGCTTACAGTTCCTACTCAGGATGCCGGCAGTATCGAGAAGATATTGCGCGCGCGCAAAGCGAAGTTGGGGTGGGTGCGCCGGACGTTGATAAATTGCGAGCGTTCTTCAACCATCCTGGATTCGTTGAGGCGACGATTGAGCGCGTTAGTGACGCGCTGCGGGCGGTTCCAGCGGACGCGCGGCAGAATGTCCAGATCATTTACACGGCGCACAGCGTTCCGCTTTCGATGGCCAACACAAGCGACTATGTGGTCCAACTGGAGGAAGTGCGGCGTCTGGTTTCAGGTGTGCTTGGACAGAAAAACGATGCCTTGGTCTACCAGAGCCGGAGTGGGGCTCCAGGGCAACCGTGGCTGGAGCCGGACGTTCTCGATTACTTACGGGGAGTAAAGGAAAATAATCTGGCGTCGGCTGTGGTGTTGGCGCCGATCAGCTTTGTCTCCGATCATATGGAAGTTTTGTATGACCTCGACGTGGAAGCGCGGCAGGTTTGCGATTCGTTGGGCTTGCCGA
>Ga0307478_10000472_pt1 | contig 41502 bp, 40 predicted proteins | sample atmos_gasesECM4C_2_FD_203713 | JGI IMG/M metagenome (GOLD analysis project Ga0307478, IMG submission 203713) | Hardwood forest soil microbial communities from Morgan-Monroe State Forest, Indiana, United States - atmos_gasesECM4C_05 | ecosystem: Environmental > Terrestrial > Soil > Temperate...
GAAAGCTCCATATTCGCTCACTTAATATAAACTTAGCGATACATTAGCATAACTTATCATAGAAGCACAGCTAATGATCACTCAATAATTATAAGTATTGCTTCAGTCGAGCTTCGCCGTACGATAGAGAGGTAAAGGTCGCGAAATATTGTTCCGATGGTAATAAAGGAAGAAGAAACGAATGGCCGCTGAAAACGTCCGAATTACGGTTTTCGACACAACCCTGCGCGACGGCGAGCAGTCGCCGGGTTGCAGCATGAACCATCAGGAGAAGCTGCGTCTGGCCCACCAGCTCGACCGTCTGGGCGTCGATGTCATCGAAGCCGGGTTTCCGATCGCTTCCGATGGCGATTTTGAAGCGGTAAAAGCCATCTCGGCAGTCGTCCGCCGGCCCATCATCGCGGGGCTTGCCCGCGCCAGCCGGCCCGATATCGAGCGCGCATGGGAGGCTTTGCAGAATGCCGCGTACCCGCGGATTCACGTCTTCCTCGCGACTTCCGATATCCATTTGCAGTACAAGTTGCGCATGACCCGCGAACAGTGCCTGGCGCAAGCCCGCGAGGCGGTCGCCTTCGCCAAATCGCTCTGTCCTGATGTCGAATTTTCACCCGAAGACGCCACGCGCACCGACCCGGAATTTCTCTGTCAGGTTCTTGAAGCGGTCGTCGCCGCCGGGGCCACCACGCTCAATATTCCGGATACCGTTGGCTATACCATTCCTTCGGAATTCGGCGAACTGATTTCAACCATCCGCCGCCGCGTGAAAGGAATCGAGAACGTTACCATCTCCGCCCATTGTCACAACGATCTCGGCATGGCCGTCGCCAATACCATGGCTGCGATTTCCGCCGGAGCCCGACAGGTGGAATGCACGATCAACGGAATCGGCGAACGCGCAGGAAACGCCGCGCTCGAAGAAATCGTGATGGCCATGCGCGTGCGCCGCGACCGCTATCCTTACCAGGTGGGCATCGCCAGCGAGCATCTTTTCCTTGCCAGCCAGATGCTGAGCGAAATCACTGGCGTGCCGGTGCAGCCCAACAAAGCCGTCACCGGCCGTAACGCCTTCGCGCACGAAGCTGGCATTCACCAGGATGGCGTGCTTAAGAATCCATTGACCTACGAAATCATGACGCCGCAGTCAGTCGGCGTACCGGACTCACGCCTGGTTTTGGGTAAGCACTCCGGTCGTCACGCACTCGCCATTCGCTGCGAACAGCTTGGCTATAAATTCGATCACCGCGCTCTCGATGACATCTATCGGCGTTTTGTTCGCCTGGCCGATAAGATCAAACACGTCGAAGATCATCACCTGCTCGAGCTCATCCGTGACACCCACAAACCGGCGGCATCGGCCACGCCGCTATTCGAACCAATTCCCGCGGTCGCCTCAGCTGCGGCAAGCGCCTCTGCCCGCGAGGCATCGCGCGAAACGCCACGGGCGTTTCCGCTAGCGCAACCCGCCCACGCTTTCAGCCTGCCGGTGACCAGCCCCCCTGACCCGCACCACGACCAAGAGGATTATCTCTGGGGCGTGTAGAATCTGGGGTGTGTAGGATAGCTCGAGCATGTCGGAGCCAAATTCCACAAGCGGCCATTTTGAAGGCAGTCAGCCGATCCTGCGAGTAGAAGACATGCAGGCCAGCCTCCGCTTCTATGTGGACCTGTTAGGTTTCCGCAACGTTCATTGGGGAACCGACGAATTTACCAGCGTAAACCGCGACCGTGCCAGCATCTACCTCTGCCGCGGCGGTCAAGGCCAGGGGCGTGCGTGGCTGTGGATCGGCGTCGAAGACGTCGAAAAACTGCACGAGGAATACACAGCTCGCGGGGTCGCAATTCGTATGACTCCCACGAACTATCCGTGGGCCCTTGAAATGCACGTCGAAGATCCCGACGGCAACGTGATTCGCTTCGGATCAGACTCGAAGTAGTGAAAATTCCGCTTTTCGTAAACACTCCCCGCCCAGCTTGGTGGTGTTCGTTGTGGCGAGATACACTACCTCGTTATGCTCCTGAACCTCACCATCCTCCCCGGCGACGGCATTGGCCCGGAAGTTACCGAGCAAGCCGTCGCAGTTCTGCAAGCCGTTGCCGACGCATTCGGCCATCAGCTCAAACATCAAACGAAGAATGTCGGCGGCGCAGCGCTTGCTGCCGTAAACGACCCGCTGCCTCCCGATACAATTCAGGCTTGCGTCTCGTCGGCTGCGGTGCTGCTGGGCGCTGTGGGAAGTCCCGCGTTCGATCATTACCCCAACCATCTTCGCCCCGAGGCTGGACTGCTGCGTTTGCGGCGCGAACTGGGCGCCTACGCCAATCTTCGTCCCGCGATCTGTTTTCCCGCGCTTGAAGATTGTTCGCCGCTGCGTGCTGAACTGGTTCGCGGTACTGACATCATGATCGTGCGCGAACTGCTGGGAGGTCTCTATTTCGGCGAGCCGCGATCCATCACCGGAGAACCCGGCTCCCGCGTAGCACTTAACACGATGACCTATGGAGAACCCGCCATTGAGCGCATCGCCCGCGTGGCTTTCGACCTCGCCACAAAGCGCCGGAAAAGAGTCCTGTCCGTCGACAAAGCCAATGTTCTTGAGTGCTCGCGCCTGTGGCGTGAAGTCGTCACACGTTGCGCGAAAGATTATCCCGGCGTGCAACTCTCCCACATGTATGTGGACTCCGCCGCCATGTCGCTCGTGCAACGTCCCAAAGACTTCGACGTGATGCTCACAGAAAATACGTTTGGCGACATTCTCTCCGATCAGGCCGGTGGGGTGGTTGGATCGCTGGGGCTGCTGGCATCCGCCAGCATCGGCGGCCCGGTTGGCTTATACGAGCCCGTGCATGGCTCAGCACCAGACATTGCCGGCAAGGGAATCGCGAACCCTCTGGGCGCGATCCTTTCCGCCGCGTTGCTGTTGCGCCATTCGTTTCAGCTGGAACACGAAGCGGTTTGCATCGAAAACGCCGTCAACACGGTGCTGGATACAGGAGCTCGTACCGCGGATCTGGTGCGTGCCGGACAGGGTCCGATATCGACGACGGAAATGGGCCGCAGGGTTGTAGAAGCGGTGAAGGCGTCGGTAGCAAAACAGAAGTCAGCGTGACCAGATTGGCATAACTAAGATCGGCGTAATCAGGACGGAGTGATTGCTAGAGCCGCGGCGCCGAACCCGGCAAAGACTTCGCGGGCTGCGCTGCTCCTATCGATCCGCCATCATACTTTCCAGCGATGTTATACCAGCGCACGCGCAACATTTCCTGAAACATACGCGCGCCATCAAGCAGGGGATGAATGCGCGTGTCTCCACTGTGCCCCCAGTGAACGGCAACTTCTTCGACGCGGAAGCCAAACTTCCGCGCCAGAAAAAGAATTTCGGGATCAAATCCCCAGCGCTCGATGCGCTGCAGCGGCAGAATGGTCTGCGCAGCCTGGCGAGTAAAAGCTTTGAACCCGCACTGCGTATCTTTGAATTTCAGCCCGAGAATCATCCGCATCAGCAGGTTAAACACCCTGCCAAAAATCTGGCGATGCACGGACTGCCGCTGGGTTTGCAGCTCGGCCCGCAGCCAACGCGAACCGATAGCGATATCTGCCCCCTGCGCAAGCGCGTCCAGCAACTTGGGCATCTCTTCGATCGGCGACGATAAATCGGCGTCGCTGAATACCACCACATCGCCCCGCGCCTTCAGCATGCCGTGGCGCACGCTGTAACCTTTGCCCCGGTTTCCTGGATTCTCCACCAGCCGCACAATCGGATTCTTCTCGGCAGACCCGCGCACAAGGTCGGCTGTCCTGTCGCGCGATCCATCATTCACCACGAGGATTTCCGCATCCCAGCCTTGCTGGCGGACATATGCCAGAATCCTCTCAAGGGTGGCGCCCAGGCGGGTTTCTTCGTTGTAGGCCGGAATGACGATACTGTAAGTCATGGTCCCAGAACAACTGCTCTACATCATACTCTTGGAGATTGCAGCTTTAACCTATAAACCGCTTCCCACCAGCTACATGTAGGACCGAATAAGATGTCTTTTTCCTGAAAGCTGTTGCCCCCAGAATCGCGATTCTAGACGGCGGGCGCAATAAGTATGAAGAAAGTTGCGATAAGAAGCTAGTAACGAAATAACCCGGACCGGGCGATTATGCCACCTTGCGCTGTTGCAGCAGCATGCTGAAAAACTCATTCACCAGTTCCCCATCGAGCAAGCCCTGGTGGACCTTCTCCCTCATAGTCTGCAAGGACTGTTCATGCCCCATCGCGGGTTTGTAGGGCCGCGCGGTCCGAAGGGCATCGTACACATCCACCACCTGCAAAACCAACGGCAGCAGCGGGATCTCGCCCGCCTTCAACCCGTCGGGGTAGCCCGATCCATCCACATGCTCATGATGATGCCGGATGATGGGCAGCACCAGACGCAGCGACTTCAAAGGTTTGCAGATGTTCTCTCCGGCAACCGGATGCCGCTTCATGATCTCCCACTCCGCGGCTGACAGGTCGCTTCCCTTTTTCAGAATCTCATCCGGAACCGCGATCTTGCCCAGGTCGTGCAGAAATCCTCCACGCCGCAGCGCTACAATCGAATCATTGTCCAGCGCCAGATGCCGGCCCAGGTCCACACAGTAAGAGGCCAGTCGTTCGCAATGCCCCTCGGTGTAAGGATCGCGGCCCTCCACAATCAGGCCCAGCGTGCACAGCACCGAATCCACCGTCTCCAGTTCGTCGGTGAACTCCTTCACGCGCAACAGCGAACTCACCCGGGCGACCAATTCTTCGGCCAGCACCGGCTTGTTCAGAAAGTCATCCGCGCCGGCCTCGATGCCGCGCACCTTATCCGCGCTGTCACTCAAGCCGGTGATCAGAACAAACGGGATCAGACGCGTGGCCGGGTCGCTCTTGAGTTCGCGGCAGAAATCATAGCCCGACTTGCCCGGCATCTTCACATCCGACAAAATCAGGTCCGGCAACTGCCGCCGCACTTCCGTCTCGCCCTGCTCGGCATCAGACGCCGTAACCACATCGTAACCACGCGCCGATAGCAATTGGTTCATCAACCCCGCGATCCCGGGATGATCGTCAACCACCAAAATCCGCGCGGCACGCCGCACCGGAAATAACCGCTCGATCTTGTGACCTAAATCTATTTCTTCACGCAAGGTTGTCCAAGGCTGGCCACTGGCATCCGGACGAGAATCGGTTGGGGAACCCATTCGCACACACTTGCTCTATTAATTCTAGCTCAGTATACAAACTCGGAACTGCGCCACTAGTTGCTATATCGATGACCCTCTGTCGTCCTGGTCGCAATTTGATTCCCGGTTGCGGAAGTTTCTTTGCTTGATTTGTGACTTATAACCTTGCGCACCGGGAGACTTACTGCTTAGCCTCAGCCCATGCACTCCATCTTGCAACTCCGCCGCCAAAACCTTGCGTTGCTGGTCACTCTTGCGATGGTTATTTGGGTACCTTCGGCCGTTTGGGCCACATCCAAACTTCACGTCGTCACTTTCGGTAAATGGATCACCGTCCAGTGGGCGCCCGAGATATCGGCAGAAGGCAAAGATAGAGATAAGAATAAAGATAAGGGGGAGCTCGGGGCAGCCGCACCGCCGCTCGCCTTGCCGCTCGCCTCGAAGGTTCGTCCGCTTCTGGTCGACGCGCGCGTGAAGGAGTTCACGCTCGGCCAGGCGCACGACGTGACCGACCGCTTATTCGTAGTCCGCCGCGCCTTCCGCGTCAACGACAGCCTGCCTCAGGAATCCGCCTCCCTGCCGCACTGGCAGTGGCAGCGTGGCGGATGGCTGTTGGTCGATCGCGTCACCGGACGTATCTCGCCCATCAATTTGCCCGAGTTCGACGTCGTTTACTCCGATGTCATTTGGTACCGCGACTATGCCGCGTACTGTGGCGTTTCCGATGACAGCAAGCAGGTCTATGCCATGGTCGCGCAAATCAATCGACGAAAGCCGATCGTAAAATGGCTGATAGAAGAGACGAAATCCGCGGTCGAAACTCAACAGTGGCAGATTCCCGACCCACCGTGCAGGCTGCCAGACTGGCAGCGCTCTCCCGCCCGCGTAACCTTCGAAGCAAATCCATCGACGAAACGGACGTACGTGATTCGCGGACACTCTGTCGATTTGTCGACGGCCGAAGAAGAAGACGAAGAAGCCGCAAAGTAGCTAGAGACCACTCGGCTGGCCCAGCCATACCCTAGCACGAAACGGGATGCCCCACCCGTGGCAGTTTCACGGGTGGGCCGCGATGCCGATGGGCTCATGAGATTTTGCGCAGCGCTTCCAGCGCTGCGATAGGCTTGGAGAAGAGAACCGGCTTTAGCCACCGAGGTAATTGCGACCTGCGCCCTTCGTGACTTTTCTCTGCCTGATCTAATTCAACAACCGGCTCGTCAGGAAGCAGGCTTGCAGGAATCCAGCCGCAAGCGGGACGCACCAGTGTTACACGCACCGATGCGCCCCTAACCAAAGTCGCCTGAGATCGAGGCAACATGGCTCCTACAAAAGGTAGCGGTTTCGTTTTCTTTCTTCAATCCGCGCACCCCAGTTTTGTCCATGCGAGTTCCTTTTTAGGAACTTCCGCCTCCTCTGATGGCAATCACCCATGATGGCAATCACCCAATGAGGAGATCAAGAATGCAAAAAGCACATTTATTTGAAGCGCTGTTGATGGTCAATCAAGGAATCGACAATGCCGTCCAAGGACTGCAACGGCTCAAGAAAAAATCGGATCTGCTTCAGGAACCTTATGGAGAAGCCATTGGTCGCTTGGAGTCAGATCGCGATCAGTGGAATCTGCGTTTCTTCGCTGCCATCGAAACAAGTCAGGGGCCTGGTCCAAGCCTGTGACGCGTGACCATCTCCCGACTATTACGGGGCCGCGCTGAAAACGCGGCCCCCTTTTCTGCAGCGGTCTTTACCCGCTTGCAGCAACAGCGTTGGAAACTACTCCCGGACCAACGACGCCTCAGCCTTTACTGTACTGATCTCGGAGTCCACGCGATCCCCCGTCTTCATCGACGCTTGCATGGTTTTCATTTTCGAAGCCAAAAGAGCAATCTGCTCTTTCTGGACTTCGAGCTGTTGTTGCTGTTGGCGAATCAGAATCTGCTGTTCCTTTGTAGCTTCAATCAGCAGAGCAGTCAGTCGCCCGTAGTCGACACCCTGAGCGTCGGTACCGTTCTTATCCCAACTGACGACCTCGGGGACGACCTCGCCAACTTCCTCAGCAATCACCCCCACTTCGTGTTTTCCATTCGCTTTCAAGTCGTAAGAGACGCCCCGCAGTTGCTCGACCTTCGCCAGAGCTCCATCGAGAGTCTGAATGTTGGTCTTGAACTTGCGTGAGCTGTAGGTACTCCAGCCGTCAGCAATTGCCGGGCCTGCGCCTTGCAGGATGCTAAAGATATTATTCGACGACGGGGGACACCGTGTGCCGATGATTACCTTCCCACTGTTCGTGATGGAGAGTCGGGCAACGAAATCGGTAACAAGGTCGAGACCGTTTACATTGTTGATGCAGCCGGTGCCTGTATCTGTAACACGTTGGGAGGCGACCGCTTCGCCGGTTATTGTCGGAGAGTTGCTTCCGAAGCGAAGAGCGGGGGTGTAAATACTGCTGCCCGCTGCATTCCTGCCGTCGACGTCAACCCGGATATCCGTGACCGACCCCAACGAACCAGATGCCGTTACCGTGGTGATTGCGTTGTTCTGGGAAAGCTCCGAGCTTTGTATGTTAGTGGGGGTGGTAAAGAGAGGGATGGAATCAACCGTTGCGGTGCCCGATGTGGTTACCACATCCTGGGCATGGGCAGGACGGGCTGCGGCCAACGAAATGGCGACGAGCATTAAAGCAAAGAGGCAGTTGCGTGTGAAACCTGTTCCGAATAGCGACTTCATACTTCTTCTCCTCAACTGATTTGGTTTGTGGGGCTCGTTTCTGGTTACGGGGTCCGCATTGGGCCTCGCCTATACCGCTCATGATCGTGCGATGGTCGGTGCCGAGAGCAGAGCGCTCGTCACCTCCACCGTTTCCCTTTGTGCCGGAATTTCTCTGCCCAGCTTTGGACAGCCAAAATCGGGCTGGAGTGGGGGGGCAGGCCCAGCCGCACTCTAAGACGACACGGGATGCCCCACCCGTGGCAGTTTCACGGGTGGGCTGCTGCGAACTCTCCCTGGCATGTTCATTAGTCACAGTTAAATCGTCGCGTTCCTGTTACATCGTTCCCATGCCGACAAACCTGCACCGTTACTAGGCTCTTAGAGCTTCACATCCGCAAAATCTCCTGAGTCCACTGTCATCGCGGCCCACCCGTGAAACCGCCACGGGTGGGGCATCCCGTTCGCGCTAGCTCCGAGGAAATGCATCGGCTGGGCCGCCCTCTGCTGCGAGCGCGCGCCCGGAGAGTTAGTAAGTAAGGCTATCTAAGCTAAATGGGTAAGCATACGCAGGAGCTACAATCCCAGACCCCTTCGCCGGGGCATACATGACAACCCGCGCACTTGCTATCCTTTTCGCAACAAACCTTGAGGGGGGGAGGCGCGTTCTTGTCGGAGCCGGTGCCCGCCCTTCTAAATCCATTGCTGGGAAAATCTAACGATCTTTCCGCGTTGAAGACGTCGAAGCTGCGCGATGGCATAGCTCCTGTATTAAAGCTAGTGTCGACGCCCGCACAGGTTGGCTGAACAGCTTCAGCAGTATTGGTGGTTGGAGTTTGTTGGAGTTGGTTAGGAGTAACTTGTGCCTGCTGCGCAACCGCGGCAGTTACAAGCAACATGCCGGCAAATAACACAAGCGACCACTTGGCGAGTAACATGGTGAACCTCCACTTATGCCGCAAGGTTACCACCGTACTAAATTATGGTAAACAACAATATGTTATGGTAAGTAGCTAACATATGGCAACGGATGATAAGTGCGGATGCCGACATGACTCCGGTGTCCCTGAGACAGATACGTACGGGGGCTGGCCCAGCCGCACTCTAAGACGACACGGGATGCCCCACCCGTGGCAGTTTCACGGGTGGGCTGCTGCGAACCCTCCCTGGCATGTTCATCGGTCACAGCCGCTACCCAGCCGCCTCCACCGCCGGCAACTCCTCAGCCACAGCTTTCTCCCTTACCTTCGCGCTCGTAACCAGAATCACCGACAACACCACGATCACGCTTCCCATCACGATGAAGCGATCGACGCGTTCATGAAGAATCAGCCAGCCCAGAAACACCGCGACCACCGGATTCACATACGCATACGTCGACACCTTCGACGTCGGCACGTGCTCCAGCAGCCAGATATAAGCGGTGTATCCGATCCACGAACCGCACACCACCAGATACAGCACGGCGCTCACCCCGCGTGTCGTCCACGCCACCCGCGAGAAATCTCCCGCGCCCAACGCCCACAGAAAATTCGCCGCCCCGGCCGCCGTCACCTGCCATCCTGTCGCGCTGAACACGTCCATGCCCGACTGCCAACGCTTCGAAAGCACCGATCCCAGCGCCCACGAGAACGATCCTCCAAGCAGCGCCAGCGAACGCCACAACTCGCTCCGCCCCAACGACGAAGTCGCGTGCAACTCCGGCCAGAACAAAACAAACAGCCCAACCATCCCCAACCCCAGCCCCGCTTTGCCTCGCCACGAAATCCGATGATGGCCGAGCAGCAGCGAATCCAGCACCAGAAACCACAACGGCGTAATCGCAATGATCAGCGCCGCCAGCCCCGACGGCACCGTCACCTCTGCCCACGAAAGCGTCAAGTTCCCGCCCATCAGCAGCAGAATTCCAACCACCGCCGACAGCGCAATCTGCCGCGCCGAATACCAGATTTTATGTCCCGTAACCGCGCACGCACCCAGCATGACCACGCCGGCAATCGAAAACCGCAACCCGCACATCAGCGCCGGAGGAATGCTCTGCACCGCAATATCGATGGCAAGGTAAGTCGAACCCCAAAACAAATACACCAGCCCAAAGGCAAGGATGACCGCGAACCGGCTTGGACGTTGTACTTGAGACATTGTGGCGAGAAGACGAAGGAGTTAAAGATATCAGACGGCCATGGCGAGGAATGGATTCTAAAGTTGGCGATGGTGGGACAGCCCAAGCGCATGTGGGGACAGCCGCCCTCGGCTGTCCATCGAGCGCAGCTCGATAGCTTTTCTCTCCGGCGAGAACGATTACTTCACCTTCTCATACTCCGCCTTAGCTTCCTTCAACACCGGCACATCCGCATCCGCATCTTTCCACAATGCAAAGAAGTCCTGATACGCAGCCCTCGCTTTCGCCGAGTCGCCAGTCATGGCATATGCCCGCGCCAGCCCCAGCTTGGCGTACGAATGCTCCGGGGCTACGGGAGCAATTCCGCGATGGTCTACGATCTTCTGAAACTCCGCCACCGCATCCGCGCCGCGCTTCGCCTGCAGATAGGCCAGCCCTCGAACGTAGATGGGAAACATTCCCTGAGTTGTGCCCATTTCGTAAGAGGTTGCCGCCTGCAGAGCTGTGATCGCCTGTTCTGGAGCCTTTCGGCCCAATGCCGTCAAGGCTGTCACGCATGGAACCCATACGTTGCGCAGAAGCGTGTCATCTGGGAAGCGCCGATTCAAGTCCTCGGTGATCGTCTGAGCACGGCTTGCGTCTCCGATCATTGCCAACGCTACCGCCACCGGCTCCAAATTGTTTCTGGCATGCGCAAGTGCGGAACTCGATGCCGCAAGTTCGCGCGCCCTGGCTGGGTATCCTGCTTCGCCTTCAGCGATCGCCCAGACTGCCTCGGTACTCGCAGTAGTTCCCTTGAAGCCCAGACGATCAGTCAGTTCTGTCGAACGTTTTGCCAATTCCCGGCTCTTCTGTATTTGGCCGTGCGACGCCGCAACCGCGGCAGCCTCATTCAGCAACAAGTATTCACTGGGTTTTCCCTCGGCCCACTTCATTTGCCGTTGCATTCCATCGTTGTCGCCGGTCAAAAAAGCCAACTCGTACTGCTGTTGATGAATGAACAGATTGTCCGCCTTCATCTCCACGGCCCTTTGCAGGGTCGCGCGCGCTTCCTCGAGCCGGTTCAGGGCCGTATAAGACCCTGCAGCGTGGGCGTAGCCGAACGGTGCGGTAGGCTCCAGCCGGGTAAACCCGTTCGCCTGCTCGATTGCTTTGTCGAACTGCCCGAGAAAAAGGTCGTACACCAGTGCGAGATTGGCATAGGCGCTGGAATCGTTGGGAAAAGAACGAACGGCTAACTCCAGCGTCTGCCGTTCTTTGTCAATATCGCCGGTCGCCGTATAAAAGTGGTCGCTAATGTAGAAGCGTTCGCGATCGCTGACCCGCTCGCGCAGGTCAAAAGCCTTGCGCGCAGCGTCGACCGCTCGATCTTCTTCTCCAACGTTGTTGTAAATGGCGGCAAGGCGAGCCCAAGCCATGGCAAAATTCGGGTCGAGGTCCACCGCGCGTTGAAACAAAGGAATCGATTCGGCCTCGCCGCCACCGTTGCGAAACTGGTCGGCTGCGGCGAACGCCTTCAACGCCTCGAGCGACGATGTCGTCGCCTCGGTCACCGATGTATCGAATTTCTGAATCGACGCGAGCGACTCGCCCAGCTTTCCGCGCAGGCTTGACGCGGCTTTGCCCACCGCAGGCAACACCGCTTCTTTCGACGCGGCCGTCACCTGCTCACGGGCCAGTGAATCGCCAGTCGCACAATTCGTCGCGTCGATCGCGACCACGTATTCGCTTCCCAGCGTCGCAATCGATCCGCTCAGCATGGCCTTGATGTGCTCCCGTTCGCAAATCTCCCGAGCCACGCTTCCCGTCACACGTTCATCTTTGCTGCGCCCCATAAACTGCAGCGCCTGGCGAACCGTTTGATCGGGAACAATGTTCAGATAAGGCGATTGCTCCAACTGCACGGCCAGTGCCTGCTTCAGCGTTCCGTCGAAAACTGCATCACCGGTGGTGTTCACAAAATCCGCCAGCAGCACGCTGTCTTTTTCGGTGAGCTTCACCGAGCTTCGAGAGCGCAGGTAATATCCCCCGGCAGCCAAAACCACTAGGACTGCAACGGCAATGGGAAGAATTGTTTTCCAGGCCTTCTTCTCTGTTACACCGCTTTGCGCGATTACCGCCGCGCTTGACGATGCAGCCGGAACCTTGCCGGAAGAGGCCACCTTCTGCGACCCCGATGCCGCGGCTATCGGACGGGACGCCTCACTTTCGGCAGCCGCAATCGCCTGCAACGAAGACGAATCCGACTGTGCCGCGACCGCGTGTCCGCTTCCAGTATCGCGCTTAAGCCGCTGCAGGTCGGCGCGAATGTCGGCAGCGTGCTGGTAACGCAGGTTGCGGTCTTTCTCAATCGCTTTATTGATCACATCTTCCAGCTTCGCCGGCAGATCGGGATTCAGGCGAATCGGCGACACCGGAGCGCGATCCAGGATCGCCTGAAAAATCAATGCCGAGGTTTCTCCCCGGAACGGCAGCGTGCCCGTGCTCATCTCATACAAGACCACGCCAAAAGAAAAAAGATCGGTGCGCGAATCCAGTTCCTTGCCCTTGGCCTGCTCCGGCGACATGTAGGCCACCGTTCCCAGGGTCGAGCCCGGGCTGGTCAGATGCTCGTCAACCACCACATTGGTCGGCGCTGTAACGTCGGCTACCTGCGCTGACGAAGCCGGATTCGCTTTCACCTTCGCCAGACCGAAATCCAGAATCTTGGCGTGTCCGCGCTTGGTCACAAAAATATTCGCCGGCTTGATGTCGCGGTGCACAATGCCTTCCACGTGCGCCGCATCCAGCGCGTCCGCAATCTCAATCCCCAGGTCGAGGATCGTTTCCAGTTCCATCGCGCGGGCTCCAATCACATGCTTCAGCGTGGACCCGTCCAAAAACTCCATCACGAGGTAGGCGCGCCCATTCTCCTCGCCAATGTCGTAAATCGTGCAGATGTTGGGATGGTTGAGCGCGGATGCCGCCTTCGCCTCGCGCCGGAAGCGTTCGAGCGATTGCCGGTCCTGCGCCAGATCTTCAGGCAGAAACTTTAGCGCCACAAAGCGCCCCAGGCGCGTGTCCTCGGCTTTGTACACCACGCCCATGCCGCCGCCGCCGAGTTTCTCAACGATCCGGTAATGCGAGATAGTTTGATCGAGCAAAGGAGTTGTGCCCCGCCCAAGGGGAGTGCAGCCATGCTAGGCGGACTTTGTGGCGATGTCAAAGTGAAGCGCGAGGGTGGCGCTGCAGTTTGGCTTCTCTTACATAGGATGTCATCCTGAGCGCAGCCGTTTTTCAGGCGGAGCGAAGGATCTCCCGCTTAACCGGCTGGGAGCGTCAGCCAAGCGCCGGGCTCTGACCTAGAAAATCACTAGTTTTAGAAATGTGCTGCCCTGGAAAAAGCATCGCTCTAGAAAATCCCTCAGGGCGGCATGTGAGAACCATAGAGAATATTTTACGGCGTCATCCTGAACGGAGCCGTTTTTCAGGCGAAGTGTGTAACGTGCCTGGCGCGCAAACAAAACTGAGCCACTACCCGCTAGCGCTCTTTGCCTGATCTCGCTCACACTTATGCCCCGCGAATTGCATCTGAAGGCTCTGCTGCGCCTCCGCAACTCGATTGAGTGCGGTGAGAGGAACCTTAAATTGTTGCGTGCAAGCGCTGCAAACCGCGATCACCGGCACAGTCCCCAGCCACTTCGTTACCTTAAGGGTTCGTTTCTTCGCTTCCATAGTCCGGCAGCCTTCGGAGGTACAAGTTTTCGCGATGCCAATGCTCTTAACCGGGAGTTGTGTTCGTGCAAGGCGGACCGAAGCGCGGAAAGGATAGGCTTCACATCGCCATTTTCGGCATTCGTCGCCCTGAACAAGAGCAGCCGAATTCTATCCTCAAGTCGGCGTGAGAAAACCATATCAAATGTTGCCACATGACACGACCTCACTCAATGGAGCAAACTCCCTACAACAGTAAGGCAGATGCGGTAGCTCGGCATCAGGTGGTTCCGCGATCTTCCTAAAGCGTTTCGCTTTCGCGAAAGACCAGACTTGGTAGGATACCCGACAAACTTCTGAATGGGCCTGTGGTAGCTTGTTTTTCGCCTTTTTTGTTCGTGGAGGTTCGTAAGATGATGCCTTCCACTTCCTTACCGCAATGCTGGCTGTGCGGTCAGCCTTGCCCATTGGAAGATTGTACCGTTGATGAGAACGGGCACGCCGTACACGAGAGCTGTTATTTTTCCAAGTTAGAGCTTGAGAAAAGCAAACCGCCGGAAGACAAGACGTGAATCTTTCGAAGTTCGCCCATGCCGTCCCTCTTTAAAATCAAGACTAGGAAAATCAAAACCAAGAACCAAGACTGAAAACAAAATCGATGTCATTCCGAATCGGGCGGTACGCCCGGTGAGGAACCTGCTGTCTGTTGTCCCGCATTCGGAGCGATACCCAGAACGAAATTACCCTCGTAATCCCTCGCCGGAATGAGGGTTACGCCGTGGCGCCCCGCCGCGTATAATGGTAGTGAAGGCTGTGTGCCCTTGATGCTGCGCAACGCTCCCAATTCGCATTTGCCAGTTTGCTGGCTGCACTGTCTCGTGTGCCCGCGGCGCTATCGGGCAAATCTGCCTTCGCGACTGCGCCCCAGCCTCTTCGGTAGCGACTAACAATTCTCCTTATCTGATTGCCTCAGTTCTGCGCGTGCCTGAACCAGAGCCGCGCGATACCGAGTTGCAATGACCGCATTGCAATAAGAATGACAACTGGCCACGAACCAGTGGCTGCTGCCCTACGGAGGATTCCATGACTACCGACACCATGACTGCTGTTGCCGAAAAGAAGGCCGAAAAGCTCGCCGAAAAAACGCTTGCCGCTTCCGGTGCCGCTCGATCCGCGGCGACCGGACCAAAGATTAAGACTGCCCTACCCGGCCCCAACGCGAAGCGCGCCTTGGCCAACGACGAAAAATACATCTCGCCCTCATACACACGCAGCTATCCCCTGGTAGCCAAGAGCGGACGCGGCATCGTCGTCACCGATGTCGATGGCAACGAGTTCTACGATTTCTCCGCCGGCATCGCCGTGACTTCGACGGGCCACTGCCACCCGGATGTGGTCGCAGCCATTCAGAAGCAGGCTGGCGAACTCATCCACATGTCGGGCACCGATTTCTATTACGAGAACATGGTCGAACTGGCGGAGCGCCTCTCGAAGATCGCCCCCATGCCCGGCCCACACAAGTTCTACTACGGCAATTCCGGAGCGGAAGCCATCGAGTGCGCCCTCAAGCTCGCCAGATACCACACGAAGAAACAGAACATCATTGCGTTTTTCGGCGCGTTTCATGGGCGGACGATGGGCGCGCTGTCGCTGACCGCGTCGAAGCCGCAGCAGCGTCGACGGTTCGCTCCTCTCATGTCGGGAGTGACGCACGTGCGGTATCCCGATGTTTACCGCGGGTGCTCGGCGGGTCAGCAGGATGCCGATGCCTTCGCGCTCGGCTGCGCGCGCTTCATCGAAGAGAAACTTTTCAAGACCACGCTGCCTCCCGAGGAAGTCGCGGCGATCTTCGTCGAGCCCGTGCAGGGCGAAGGCGGATACGTGGTTGCTCCCACCATTTTCATGCAGGAGCTGCGGCGCATCTGCGATCGTCACGGCATCATGCTGGTGCTCGACGAAGTGCAGAGCGGCATCGGACGCACGGGCAAGTGGTGGGCCGTCGAGCATACCGGCGTCGAACCGGACATGGTCTGCATCGCCAAGGGCATCGCATCGGGCATGCCGCTAGGCATCACCATGACTCGCTCCGAAATCATGGACTGGGTGCCGGGTTCGCACGCATCGACCTTTGGTGGCAATCCGGTTTGCGTTGCTGCCGCGCTGGCCACGCTGGATGTGATCGAGAAAGAACATCTGCTCGAGCACACCACCGAAGTGGGCGCGCACATCATGAAGCGCATGGAGAACTGGCCTACGAGCCTGAAGCTGGTGGGCGATGTCCGTGGCCGCGGGTTGATGATCGGCGTCGACATCGTGAAGGACAAAGAAACAAAAGAGTACGGCGCCGCCGAGCGCGATCAGATCATCGAGCTGGCATTCGAACACGGCGTGCTCTTTCTAGGCTGCGGCCCAAGCTCGATCCGCCTGTGCCCACCGCTGGTGGTCACAAAAGAAGAAGCAGATGTCGCCGTCGATGTGCTGGAGAAGTGCATCCGGGTAGTCGGTAAAGAAGCGTAGTCATTTTCAGTTTTCTTTTCGAAAACGAGTCTTGCGAGTGCCCCATCCTTGCCGCGCTCTTTGCGGCAGGGTGGGGCCTTTTGACTTCCTAGCAGCTATCCCATAGCCATAGGACCACCAGCCCGCTCACCGTCGATCACGTGGCTCCTAGAATCGCGGTTTTCGATGAAACGCTGCAATATCCGAAAGCACAATATCTTAGGAAGCGCAGGTTCGCGATGAGGTAGCTGCGCTATTAGAAAGCAGCTGTGCAGGAGGCCTATATGGGTTACCCGATAACTCTTACACCTGCAGGAGAAAACTGGCTTATAGTTCCCAAGCCGCTTGCGGTGAATGAGACCCCACCAAACGGCATCGCCGACCAGAAGTGGCTGCTTGTGCTGACCGGGGTAATCATCACCGATGATTTTACGGAAGGCCGCAGCGGAGCCGGCATTCCCGGCGATAATCCCCATGACTGGCGGCGCTTGACAGTAACGCTAGTTCCCGACACGTTTGAAGCCTTGAACTATGCTGTGGATACTTACGGAATTCCCAGGCCAACCAACGCCCCTGACGGGTATGAAATTATATTTAGTCTGGATCTCTGGGCGCCCTTTGTTGCACTCAGCTCCTCGGTGGATCCGTCGGGCAGCGCAGCGGGATGTGCCGTAGATGTCTGGCGACCAACCCACTTTGAAACGGCCACGGATCTTCAGTCCAATCCAGTTCCTAATGCGTTCAGTGGAATCGATGTGGACGTTGCCGTGTTTGGAGGCGCGATTCTACACCGCCTCAGTTACAGCGTTTCTCTTGTGGGAAAAATTGCTTTCGGCTTTATGATCGTAGGCGAATCTAAAAAGCCACGCAGATTACCGCGGCGATAGGGCGCTGTCCCAGCCTAAGACTGTTACTGTTAGGCACTACCACTGAGGGTGCTCCATCCTTGCCGCGCTTTTGCGGCAGGGTGGGGCCTTTGACTTTCTAGCGGCTACTCGAGAAATTTGAGGTCAACTGGAGCCGCCCAATAACCTACACGAAGGTTGTCTTAGTTGTATTGCGTCGTCACTTACTTTCTCGGCTTCGCCATCTTGTAGCTTCCCGCGATAACTAAAACTTCGGTCAAGAGTGCGTATGTTACAATCCCCGCCACGCGTAAATCGAAGATAGTTTCGTTATCTTGTGACTCGCGTCTAAGGAGTTACTAAATGAAGCTGAACTTAGCTATCGCATTTTCTCTTTTGGCATTTCTTCTGGCATTCGCGCCTCACAGCGCATTCGCCGGTGACTGTCCAACCCGCCACTTCTACAACACTTCCGCCGTTACTTTCACAGCCACACTTGATAACGGTGGAACGTGTTCGATTGGTCCCTCGAACGGGGCAACCTGCAACATACCCGCCGGGCAAACGGCTGAGTTGCATTACCCCAACGGCAAGACGGTAGACGGCGGAATCATGATCCAGAGCTCCGTCTTTGCCGCCAAGCACTACGATGTAGACGCCAACAGTTGTGAGATCAAGCACGGTGGGAATACTGGAAATATCGTGGTCAACGATCCAGCAAACAGCGATGTTAAGACCTGCGGGAAGTCCACTTATCCCTGCAAATAGCCGCGCGGTCTGCGACTTCAATCGCTGAGTTGGTCGCTTGCCAATCCGCTGCTAGCGAGCCTGTTCTGCGGAGGCCCAAGTCAGTCTTGCCTCATCTTAATCCTCGAGGGTGCCCCGCTCTTGTCACGTCTTTTGCGACAGGGCGGGGATTTTGATCTCCGTGAATCGAGAATGCAAAGTCAAGTTCCCCGCCCCTTTCGGCAAGCTCAGGGCAGGCTCTATCCTGCAAAGAACGCAGGGACAAGGACGGGGCACCCTCTGTTGAGGCTTCAGTCGGAAAGGGATGGATCCGGCGTGTTGGCGTCCCCATCCCTCACAACCCGCCCCTCTTCTCTGCCCTCGCACCCAGCATGCTCCACGCTTCCCGATACTCCTCGTACAGATACCGATCTTTCTCCAGCGGCTGCATCGGACACAGCATCGGCCCTTTCTTCAAATGATCCCCATTCACCAGCGCCCGCGCCGGAATCAAGTACCACAGGTTCTCGGGGACGATCCACGCCGCGAAGAAATCCACCTGCTTCAGCGTATAAGGCGAGCTGCGGCGATTGCGCTCCAGGTGGCATCGGTATCCCGTTCCTACGCGATGAGTGCTCGATTTCACCTGCACCCGCACGATGCGGCTCCCGAAACTGAGGGCGACGTCGAAGGCCCGGGAGTCTCCCCAGGGGCTTCAGCACCGTGTAACCGCGACGCAGGGTCTCGGCGATGAACTGCGCTTCCACCCATTCGCCGCGTTCCTTAAAGGTCCTGAAGCCCTTGCATTTAGCCATCCCCACTCCCATCTTCCTATTGCTATCCGAGCGCTGTCATCTTGAGCGTAGTGAGATCGTCTGCAAGACGATCTCACGCAGTCGAAAGATCTCTACCCCACCCTGGCCCCCCATCCTTCTTGGCCCGTCCCGCGCCGAGCGTCCCGGACGCCAAAAGAAAAGGCGCAGCCCTTAAGGCCGCGCCTTCTTTAAAATGTGTTTTCCTAAAGCTTTACTCTACATATCTATTATATCAGATTGCAAGGCCGGAAGTGACATAGCTTCAAAAATATTCGATCAACGCTGTGAGCAACTTAAGCCCGATTGTGTACTACTAGGCTATTGACAGCTTTCAGGGGTCGGCCCGCCCGTTTCAGGTTTCAGGCGGGGGGCTGGTTGCCCGCTCATGCATCGGTTCACGCATCACAGGCGACGCGGATGGTAACAGCAGAAGTGACGAAATCCTCTCCGGCTGTTGTGGATATGCCCATTCACATGCAAGAACCGGGTGTAGGCCAACCCACCTGCACGCTGTCGTCAGCGAAAGAAATGTGGCTCATCACAGCAGCCGAAAGGTCGTCTACCACAGTGCTGTTGCCGAAGGAATATTCAAGCGCATAGATGGTAATATCAGAAATCTGAGGAGCCAAGTCAGAGTGTCCACTGGAAGCCAACTCTCTCTTCTTCCCCACCCGGAGAAGACCCTAGAAATCCCTCTAAAGCCGGAAGGCCAGATCATCGTTGGCGACACCCTTGAAGAGTTGAAGAAGTTTCCGGACGAGACCTTCCAGTGCTGCGTCACTAGTCCGCCATATTGGGGACTTCGCGATTACGGAATACCGGGCCAGATTGGTGCCGAGATGAAGCTGGAGGACTACGTCACCAAGCTCGTTCAGGTCTTTCATGAAGTGAAGCGCACACTGAAGAGTGACGGCACATTCTGGCTCAATATTGGGGACGGGTACACGAGCGGCGGGCGGACGTGGCGCGATTCCGACAAGAAGAACAAAGGACGCGGGATGGATTACCGCGCTCCCACTCCGGACGGCCTCAAACCGAAGGACCTCATCGGAGTTCCTTGGCGTGTGGCATTCGCTTTACAGGCTGATGGCTGGTATCTCCGTTCGGAACTCATCTGGTACAAGCCGAATGCGCAGCCGGAGTCAGTGAAGGATCGTCCGACCCGCGCTCACGAGCACGTGTTCCTCTTCTCCAGGAACGAACAGTACTTCTATGACCATGAGGCCGTACGGGAGAAGGGCGACAATGGCTTACCACGGAACCTGCGTTCGGTCTGGCAGGTGAACACGGAGCCATACGCTGAGGCTCACTTCGCGACGTTCCCCCGCGCTCTCATCCTGCCGTGCCTTCTCGCGGGGAGCAGACAGGACTCTACTGTGCTTGACCCATTCTTCGGATCGGGGACCGTTGGCCTTGTCAGCGGAGCTTTGGGGCGGAGGTTCGTCGGGATCGAGCTGAATCCCGAATATGCTCAGCTGGCGAGGAAACGCTTATGCTGGTGAGAAGTCCCACTCGCCATGGACGATGCAGAGGCTCTTCTTCAAGTCCTTCACCTGCAGCTTGCGCTCCGTCCCACCGTCAAAGTAGAGTGCGAACTTCACATTCCCCTTTTCATCCTTGACAGTGCAGTAACCCGGCTTGGGATTCTGCGAACTTTCGATACGCATCTCTAACTCGCCTTTTGCAGCCTCTTCTAATAACGCTTTGGGAATCTCTACGAGTTCGTAGTGCCAGAACTTCTTGCCCTTCTCTTCGCGCTCCCATGCCCGGAGAGTCACTATGCGCTCGTAATTCTTCATGTGCCGCAGGAATTGATCAAGAAGTCCTTTCAACTGCTCCGGCTTGTTAGACCAATCGCCTTTGCCCAACTCCATAAACTTGGAAATCCAGATCCTATCAACCTTTAGATGGGCGTCGGCTTGAGTCTTGAGCGAGAACTTCGTGTCGTCAATCGTGACGTCATGACCAGGATTTCCCATGGGTGAGCGCTGGGCGTGACGACCAGCAAGCTTCATCACGCGCTCCATCGCTCGCTCGAATTGCTCCTTGGTGAGTGGGCGTGTAGCGGTCCCATGGTGGGCGAGTAAGTGAACGCCGAACTCCTCTAGGAAAACATCCGTGACCAGATCGGACTTCTCGTTGCGCTTCTCGGCCATGGCACCTAGCAGCCCAGTTACGACGCTGGACACATAGGCAAGCCTTCGAGTGGAGAGCTTCCTGAGGAGCTCAAGCAACTCTGCGGGGACTTCGGGCACGCCAGCAGTGTAGATGTTGGGTCAGCCAAAATCCAGTTACAATTCTGTCGCGATGAACATTCGCCAGGTAGAACCGAATCCCGTCGCGAAACAAGGCCTCTCCGAAGGAGATCGCTTGTTCCACTTCTTCGCGGAATCCTCCAAAGGCAAGGCTGAGTATTTCGTCGCCGTACATCAGATGAGCGATGGTAGCATTCGCACGGCCTGTCAGTGTATGAGCGCGATCTTCAACTTCGCCCGTCGGCAGGAACCTTGCTGCAAGCACGCGGCGGAGGCAGTGAAGATCGTGAATTGGGAACTGAGGCGTTAGGAAAATTTGGGACGGAGGGAATGTACCCAGCAACAGATTCGAATCACACCTCAACGAGGAGCGAAGCACGCACTCACTTCCGCTGTCCGGCCGCGGTCATTCGCACTCTTTGCGAAAGGGAGGGATCGTGACTAATTCTCACAACGCGCAGGCACGACCGATGCGACTGGGTAATTCCCGCTTTAGGATGGATGGCATTCTTTGTCCCGATAACTGTGCGGATATCACATCGCACATCAGATTCTGCCCACTACAGTGAGGTGAGCGATCCCGATGCTCCCTCTTCGCGCATTTTCCGGAGTCCCGACTCAGACTGCGCTCCGCTTTCTCGATTGGCTGGCGGAGCATACTCTGCCGGCAAAAGACGGCCCGGCCCACTTGCGGACTGGCCGGCGCGGCGAGGAAGCGGCGTACTTTCATCTCCGCAGGCTGGGTTACACCATGGTCGCGCGAAACTTTCGTTCGCCGCGCTGCCGGGGAGAAATCGACCTCATCGGTTGGGAAAACGATGTTCTCTGCTTTGTCGAGGTGAAGACGCGGACCACTCGCGACGTAAAACCCGGCGAAGCTGCAGTCGACCGCCACAAGCGCCGCGAGATTGCCGCGGTGGTGCGTGAGTATTTGCGGCGTTTTCCACTTTCGTGCCAGTGGCGATTCGATGTGGTCAGCGTATACTATGTGCATTCAAAGGCCAGCCAGCCGCAGATCGAACTGTTTCGCAATTCCTCCCTGTCGGCTTAAGGATGGGAAATTCGTCTATCTGGGGACTCTAATCAAGATTCGTCATATCTGGTCGAAGAGGTCTAGTAAGTGCCTGAGCTGAGAAAAGATCCGATTGTTGGCCGTTGGGTGATTATTTCGACAGACCGTGCGAAACGTCCCACCGATTTCGCGCGGGAAAATGTGAAGCTCAAGGGAGGCTTCTGTCCCTTTTGCTACGGAAACGAGAGCAAGACTCCACCGGAGATTCAGGCGTACCGGCCGGGGTCGAATGGTGGGCCGGTATCGCAACGGGATACGCCAGGTTGGACGGTGCGCGTGGTGCCGAACAAATTCCCCGCACTGGGAATTGAAGGCACCCTGAACCGGCAAGCCGAGGGCATGTTCGACCGGATGAATGGCATCGGCGCTCACGAAGTGATTATCGAAACTCCGGACCACACTGCCAGCCTGGCGACGCTGCCTCCGAAGCGAATCGAAGATGTCCTGTGGACATTTCGCGACCGCATTCTCGATCTGAAAAAAGACCGCCGGTTCAAATACATTCTTCTGTTCAAGAATCACGGCGAAGCAGCCGGAGCCTCGCTCGAGCATGCGCACTCGCAGTTGATCGCGCTGCCCATCCTGCCCATCAACGTCACCCAGGAACTGGAAGGCGCCAAACAGTATTTCCTATACAAAGAACGCTGCGTCTTCTGCGATATTATTCGTCAAGAAATTGAGAATGGGAGCCGGGTGGTTGCGGAGAATGAAAACTTTCTGACCATCGCGCCTTATGCGCCGCGGTTTCCGTTTGAGACGTGGATTCTGCCGAAGCAGCATGAGTCGGCGTTTGAGAATTCGTCGTCGCACATGTTTGAGAATCTGGCGAAGGCGTTGAAGACGCTGCTGAGCAAAGCCGACCGGGTGCTGGATAATCCGCCGTACAATCTTGTGGTGCACACTTCGCCGGCACAGGATCCGACCAACGATCACTATCACTGGCATATTGAGTTCATGCCGAAGCTGACTAAGACCGCGGGATTTGAGTGGGGGACAGGTTTTTACATTAATCCGACGCCGCCGGAGGAAGCCGCGAAGTTTCTGCGCGAAGCCAGCGTGGAAGAGCCGGTAGTCGCGACCGCAGGATAGGATAAAACGTTCGAAAGTCTTAGGAAAAATAGATAGCGGCAAGTCTAGTTCACGCGAAGGGCTGGTTGCGCGGGAGATCCCCATTCGACGCGCTCGCTTTGCTCGCTTGCTCAGGGCAGGCTCTCGCCCCGCTGATGAAAACGCGGGGCTTCGGGATGACGCCGACCGGAGTCGGTGAACGGCGGGTCGATTTTTGCTTCAGCCTTGGTTTTTCCTAGTGTTTCTAGTTTTGATTTTCCTAGTTTTGATTTCCTCCTCAGGGCAGGCGGCTGATGGGTGAAAGGGACAGCAGGTTCCTCACCGGGCGTAGCCCGATTCGGAATGACATCGATTCTTGCTTTAGCCTTGGGTGCGGTCCTGGAATTCTTCGTGCCAAGCCATTTGGATGGCTTCCAGTTTGCCTTCATTGGAGGTCTTCGGATCGCCTTCGAAATCGGGCAGTTCGGTCACGTAGCGATGCAGGTCGGTGAAGCGGACGGTGAGCGGATCGACTTCAGGATGAGCTTCCGACAGAAGGATGCCAATGTCTTCGGCGTCGTCCCAGGTTAGAGATTTTGGCATGTGAAGCTCCTTGGGCTTCGGCTTGGCTTTCGCTCCAGGCCTGTTCAGCGGGAGATCCTTCGCTTCGCCTGAAGAACGGCTACGCTCAGGATGACGCCGCATGTTATAAGAGTCGCAACCTGCGCTAGTGATGTTCTTCCGAGATGTAATTTCGATTCCACGCGGGAATCTCGACTACGACCTTGCCTGGCTTCGTGATCTGCAACTGGCAGCCGAGACGTGAGTTTAACTGTAAATCGGCCGCCATGTCGAGGCGGTCGGCTTCGTCGTCATCCATGGGAGAAAGATTTTCGGCGCCTTCTTTGACCCACACGTGGCAGGTGGTGCAGGCGCAATTGCCGCCGCAGGCATGATCCAGCGGGATTCCGTAATTCAGCGCGATGTCGAGAATAGATTCTTCTTTACCGTGGTCCTCGTAGGGCAGTTTGCCGTGCTCATATTGCACGGTCTTGCCCTCGGGCAGGAATGTGATCTGGACCGTGTTTGGGCCGAGTGTGTTTTCGCCGGGGGCTTCTTCAGTGGCCGTGCCAGCGCCCTGATTTTTTTCTTGTGCCATGTATACCTCAGTCTCTCTTCTTGTCACCGCCCCTGCGAGATTTATGCGATTGCAGGGGTCCTTCGACTCCGCTCAGGATGACAATTTATTTGTAATAACAATTGCTTGTATGACAATTACTTGGATGACAATTAGTTGAATCACAGTTATTCGAATTCCGCTTTGGCCATGGGATGCGGGGCGGTGGGGCCTTCGCCCATATCGACCTCGTCCATGGTCTTGCCTTTCAGTGCGGTCGACACTGCGCTATCCATCATCAGTTCCGCTAGACGCGTTGTGCCTTGATTCAGCGCGTCGATGGCTTTGCGGATCGCCTGATAGTCGTCTTCGGTTTTTATCGCGATCAAAGCTTTTTCCATCTTCGCGATCTTTTTCTTTTCATCGGTAGTAAGGTGTCCCCAGGCCGGGCTTTTCTTGCCTTTGTCGAGAGCTGACAGAATCGTCGAGGCTTCATTGCGCGCTTCGATGACCTGGCGCTGCCGGAAATCTTCTTCGGCGCTGTCGAATGAGTCGAGGATCATGCCCTCGACCTGCTCGTCGGTAAGTCCGTAGCTGGGCTGCACCTGAATCTCCGCTTCCTTGCCGCTGCGCTGCTCGCGGGCGGAGACGTTCAGAATGCCGTTGGCGTCGATGAGGAACTTCACTTCAATACGCGCCATTCCGGCCGCCATCGGCGGAATGCCTTTCAGGTCGAAGCGTGCCAAGGAGCGGCAATCTTTTGCTAACTCACGCTCGCCTTGCAGAACATGAATCGCGACGTTGGCTTGCCCGTCGACTTGCGTCGTATAAAACTGCGTGGAAGACGCCGGAATGGTTGAGTTGCGCAAAATGATTTTATCCGTGACTCCACCCGCAACTTCAATGCCGAGTGATAGTGGCGTCACGTCGAGCAGCAGCATGTTCTCGGTAGCTTCGGAACCACCGCCGAGAATGTTGGCCTGCACAGCCGCGCCCAGCGCAACCACTTCGTCGGGATTCAAATCTGTGTGGGGTTCGCGGTGGAAAAGTTCTTTGACCAGAGCGCGAACTTTTGGAATACGCGTCGATCCGCCGACGAGAACCACTTCATCGATCTGTTCCGGCTTGAGGCCAGCGTCTTTCAGAGCCTGTTTGCATGGGCCAACCGTGCGGTCGATGATGGGCTGAATGAGCTTCTCGAACCATTCTCGCGTTATGATCCGCTGATAGCGATGCCCGGGCAACTCTAGATCTAGTGCCGTCTGAGGCTCAGTAGAAAGTGTGATCTTCGCTTCGATGACAGCTTTTCGTATGACCTGAATAGCCTCAGCATTTTGGCGAAGATCGAAACCCGTATCGCCTTTAAGGTCATCGAGGGCAATCGTGATCAGGAGATTATCGATGTCGTCGCCGCCGAGGTGCGTGTCACCATTGGTTGCGATAACTTCGAAGATGCCGTCGTGAAGCTTGAGGATAGAGATGTCGAACGTACCGCCGCCGAGGTCATAGACTGCGACAATTCCATTTTGTTTTTTGTCGAGTCCGTAGGCGAGCGATGCCGCGGTGGGTTCGTTGACTAGGCGCAGAACTTCGAGGCCGGCGATGCGTCCCGCATCTTTTGTGGCCTGGCGTTGTGCGTCGTTGAAATATGCGGGGACGGTGATAACCGCTTTTGTAACCTGCGCACCGAAGAAGCGTTCGGCGTTGCGCTTGAGTTGGCGAAGTATGAGCGCTGAGATTTCCGGCGGAGTAAAAGTCTTGTCGCCGAGTTTGATACGCAGAACTTCGCCGGCTTGCAGGTCTTCGGCAAGACGAAACGGGAAGAATTTTAATTCTTCCTGAATGTCTTCAACCCCGCGTCCCATGAGGCGTTTGATGGAGTAGACGGCGTGCTCCGGCGCATCGATCAACGAATTGCGCGCAGCATTGCCAACGACCGGCTGATTGTTCGAGTCGAGGGCGACGACCGAGGGGACGAGATTCGATCCGTCGTCCCCCGGGATAACGACAGGGCTCTCCCCTTGCATGAAGGCCACGAGAGAGTTCGTGGTGCCCAGGTCGATTCCGACGATGCGATCAGTTGCCATTGTGTGATTTTGCGATTGTGTGATTTAGCGATTGAAAGGCCACCGATTTTTCATCACTCAATCTCACGATGACTCAATCTCTCAATTCTCCAAGACTTCGCTCACATCCCGGACTAAATTCCTGATGTAGTTTCTGCGGTTCAGCAGGTCCACCATCTTGTCGCGTTCCTGCCTGCGCTCCTCTTCGGAAACGGGCTGTCCGTTGTGCTCGCGCTGGATCAATCCGTCCCATACCTTCCAGAGATCAGCCAACTCGCGCAGAAGCGCTTCCTGCTTTTCTTCGAGTTCAAGCTTCTGCCGACCGATTTCTTCGATCAGGGCGGGATCGTCTTCGCCCATCTTCTTTTGTGCGCGGAGCTCTTCGAGCTGCATGTTCAGCTCAAAAACTTCTTCGAGCAAATCGGGCGGGACTATTTGCTTTTTAATCTGCCCCGTGGAGCGCGCCTGTTCCGTGGCGCTCTTTGATTGCTCTTCAAGCTCTACGCCTTCCAGCTGAAGAAGATACTGCGTGCGCTTGATCGGGTCTTTCAATGTTCGATGGGCGTCGTTTAGCAGCGAGGTTTGCTGCAAGCTCCACTCCTGCTCCTGGCCCCCGGTGCGGGCATTGACGTCGGGATGCAGCTTGCGGCTCAGCTCGTAAAAGTCTTTGTCCAAAGCGGCGACATCCAGGTTCAACTTTCGTGGCAGGCAGAAGAAGGTGAAATAGTCGGCCGGCGCAGGCGGCTGAACTTTGCCGCAAGCCTCGCAGAAGTGCACGGCGCGCATGGTTCCGCACGACCAGCAGGATTGGGTTTCCGGCGGTGCGGGCTTTGCGGTGATGGTGGTTAGGTTCGTCATTCCTACCTAGCGTTCCTCATTTCACCTATACACAATTCGCCCTTTGCAATCTGGCCGGTGGCATGCTGGGCTAGGGCGATTGCTTCGTGGTCAGATTTCGCGGGCGAGGGCGCCCGCGCCACACTTTCAAGCCCTTCAAGCGGAGAACGAAGTCCCGCAGCCGCACGATTTCGTGGCCTGGGGATTCACGAAGACGAATCCCTGCTGCATCAACGTTTCCTGGTAATCCAGGATCATGCCGTGCAGGTAGATAAACGATTTCGGATCGACGAACACGCGCACGTCGCTGAATTGAAAAATGCGATCACGTTCGCGCGGCTGAGTGTCGAAGCGAATGTTGTAGCTTAGGCCGGAACAACCGCCGCCCTGCACGCCCAGGCGCAGCCCACCCTGCTCGGGCGAAATGCCTTCCTTGGCCATCGCGCTGCGGACCTTGGCAATGGCCTTGTCGGTGACCTGAATGCCTTTGGCCGGCGCGGCTTGCGATGGTTGTGCGGATTGTTCGGTTGCCGTTGTCATTTTATTCCCGGACGTGATCCCTCAGCGGGCGTGGACGGAAAAGTTAACGGTTCGCGTCCCAACTGCACTCTTTCGCCCCGTTGGGGCTTGTTCCTGTTCAGACCTCGAACCCACGGCTTACGCAGTGGGCTGCACTCTTGCGCCACTTCGCGGCTGGGCAGGGCCACTACTGCGCTACGGTCGACTCGACCGGCTTCGCGGCTCCCTGCTTTTTCTTCCAGTCGCCGATTGCGGCGCGGATGGCGTCCTCGGCCAGCACAGAGCAATGGATCTTCACCGGAGGAAGCGACAGCTCCTTCACGATATCCATGTTCTTGATGGCAAGGGCTTCGTCCACGGTTTTGCCCTTGACCCACTCGGTGGCAAGAGAAGACGAGGCGATCGCCGAACCGCAGCCGAAGGTTTTGAACTTGGCTTCTTCGATTACGTTGGTCTCGCGGTTAACCTTGATCTGCAGCTTCATTACGTCGCCGCACTCGGGCGCGCCGACGAGGCCGGTGCCGACGTCGGCGCTGGTCTTGTCCATCGAGCCCACGTTGCGGGGATTGTTGTAGTGATCGATTACTTTATCGCTGTATGACATTTGCTCTCCTCGAACTTGAAAATCTGTGCCGTCCCTACGGGACTTGTATTCTTTTCGTACCCTCACCCAGCGCTGAAGCGCTGGGCTAATTTCGCTTTGCCCCTCCGGGGCGTTAGCTGGAACCCGCTTGGGCACTAGAACTCTGGTGTCCTAATCCAGCCCCTTGCAGAAACGCGCTATCAGTGCGCTTCTCCGGCCCACTTCACGTCCGCCAGATTGATGCCTTCTTTTGCCATCTCGTACAGTGGAGACAGTTCGCGGAGGCGTTCGACGGTTTCAATCACGCGGTCGGCTACGTAATCGACTTCGGCGGCGTTGTTGAAGCGGCCGATGCCGAAGCGGATCGAGCTGTGCGCCAGGTCGTCGCCGGTGCCGAGAGCCTTTAATACATAAGATGGCTCAAGCGTCGCGGAGGTGCAGGCTGAACCGCTGGAAACTGCGATGTCGTTGATACCCATCAGCAACGACTCGCCTTCCACGTAAGCAAAGCTGATATTCAGATTGCCGGGGAGGCGATGCTCCATGGAGCCGTTAATGTAAGTTTCGTCGAGACGGCTCATGATGTGGTCGCGCAGGCGATCACGCAGGCTGGCGAGCTGAACGGCTTCGCGAGACATTTCTTCCGAAGCCAGGGCACAGGCCTTGCCGAGGCCGACGATTCCGGCAACGTTCAAAGTGCCGGAGCGCATGCCGCGCTCGTGGCCACCGCCGTCGATGATGGCGGAAATCTGCACTCGCGGATTCTTGCGGCGGACGTACAACGCGCCGACGCCTTTGGGGCCGTACATTTTATGAGCGGAGATCGACATGAGGTCGATGTTCTGCTTGTTCACGTCCACCGGAATCTTGCCGATGGCTTGCGTGGCATCGGTGTGGAAGATCACACCTCGCTCGTGGCATAGCTTGCCAATCTCGGCGACGGGCTGCACAACACCGATTTCATTGTTCGCGAACATGATCGTCACCAGGATCGTTTTGTCATCCATGGCGCGCTTCAGGTCCTCGAGATCGATCAGACCATCTTTCTGCACTGGCAGGTAGGTCACACGATAGCCATGTTTTTCAAGGCGCTTGCAGGTATCGAGCACAGCTTTGTGCTCGGTGACTGCAGTGATAATGTGATTGCCCTTCTCGCGGTACATCTCGGCCACGCCTTTGATGGCGAGGTTGTCGCTTTCCGTGGCGCCCGAGGTAAAAATAATTTCTTTGGTCGTGGCGCCGATCAGCTTGGCAATGCGCTCACGAGCTGTTTCCACGCCGTCTTCAGCCGCCCATCCGAAGGAGTGGTTGCGGCTGGCCGAGTTGCCGAACTTTTCCATGAAGTAGGGCAGCATCTCTTCCAGCACCCGCGGATCCATGGGGGTGGTGGCGTGGTTATCCATATAGATGGGCAGCTTTACTCCATCGGGAGTTGGGTGCTGCGTGACTGGAAGTTGCTGGGGGACCTTTACGTCCGTGCTCATAATTCTTTCTCCTACCCTTGATTCCTGTTTCTACCGATTAGATGTTTCACTGTTGTCGAAGGCGACAGCAAAAGCTGACCATCTCCTAAATTATCGTGAACAGTTCTGACGGCTTTGTTGCAGCGGTCTCGGCTGTTTCCGGTTCTTCGCGCATATGCGAAATCTTGATGCGCTTCAGCACCGCTTCGATGCTGTCATTCACCTTGCGCAACGGCTCGCGGATGTTGCAGCGATGGCTCTGGCCGCACTCCCCGCGGACTGTAACGCATGACGTGATGAATAATGGACCGTCGATCGCCTGAATCACCTCGAAAGCCGAGATCGTATGCGCCGCTCGCGCCAGCCGGTAACCTCCGTTGGTGCCGTGCTGCGATTGCAGCAATCCTGCCTTTACGAGCCGCTGCAAAATCTTGGCCAACGCCTCGGGCGGAATGCCGAAGGAATCTGCAACGTCTTTCGCGCTGGCACTGCGTGTTCCCTCATGCGCATGGTCCGCCAGATGTTTCATCGCCATCAGCGCGTAGTCCGCTTTTTTGGTGAGCTTGAGCATCGTCGACCTACAACTCGGTGGTTTCCGAATCCCGACCAACGCCGCCGGATATATCTACGACCTTTTCTATCGTATTTCATTCTACGTCTATCGCCTGGGATTATGCAAGGCTTTGTAGACAGCTGCCAAAACAAGGCTGCGAATGGTAACTGCAGGGGGCTGATTGGCTTACAAATCGCCGACAGTTTCGGTCGGAATTTCGCGATTCGTAACAGTTTCTAGCGCCTTAGGACTTGACAAGTGGGTTGGCGGGGCTAAAATACCGGGGAAATCCCCCAAGCGAATCCGTCCCGCAGTGTCTTTTAGGGACGAAGGCTCTCGGATTTATGAGTTCAAAGCCGTCCTCTCATGCTCAGAACGCGCAAAAGCAGCCGTGCAAGCACCCACGTGTGCAAATCGTAAGCCGCGACGAAGATGCGGAATTTGTGGAGTGCCTGGAATGCCGCGAAGTCTTCGAATCCAGTGAACTCAAGGACATGAGCATTGAAGAGAGCAGCGAAGGCGATGCTCAGGAATCGTGAGCGAATCGTGAAACTGCAGTTTGCACTTCCGGCCTGACTGGATTGCGTATTCACTGGCGCGTCGGTAGTGGCGCAATTTGGCTTACTTCGCTCCGCCTGAAAAACGGTTCCGTTTAGAATGACGCTGCAAAATATTCCCTATGGTTTGTATACGCCGCCCGAGTGATTTTCTAGAGCGCTTTTTCCCCTGGGCAGCACACTTCTAAAACTTGTGATTTTCTAGGGTCTGAGCCCGCCGCAGCAGAGGCCCTGTTCTTCGGTCCAGCATCCCACTTTGAGGATTGGCAGTAGAGGCGCAATAGGGATCCTTCGACTGCGTAAGTGCTTCGCTCCGCGCAGCACTTCTTCGCTCAGGGTGACAAACTAGAGGTCTTCAACAAGCCCCTAGTGCCAGAGCAGAACTGAAGGGGCTGCCTCCCGGAAAGTCAATGGACCCACCCTGCCGCAAAGAACGGGGCAAGGGCGGGGGCACCCACTCTCGAGGAACAACTTATCAATATCGCCTGACCCAGTACTGGCGTGTCACTAAGGTAACCAGTTCGTCTAGATTCCGGCTTGTTCCTGACAGAAAGGCTCTGCTAGTCTGCTGCCCAAGGGGCGTGCGGTCTGCACGATTGTTTTTCATGCCTGTAGCGCTGGTTGTCGATGATTCCATGCTAATCCGGTACACCGTTTGCCGCTCTCTCGAAGAGCGCGGCTATGCGGTGGAGTCCGCCGAGAACGGCCTCGAAGCCTTGCATATTATGGAACGTGTGCGCCCGGATGTGATTGTTACCGACATGCAAATGCCGAAGATGTCAGGCAGCGAGTTGATTACCGCCCTGAAGAAGAACCCGGATACTGCAAACATTCCCATCATTATTGTTGCTGGCCGTGCCAGCGGCTTCGATAAGAACGAGAAACGTGCCAACATCGCCATTTACAAAGATATCGACATCCAGAGCCAACTCGAAAAGGCGCTCGATGTGGTGTTGGGAAAGACCCAAGGTCGCGGGGCGGGCAAGTAGCGAACCTAGTTCCAGGTTTCCAGCCTAGTTGCAAAAGTCTCTGACCGGGGAGACCACTTGAAAGCCGATTAGCACAAGCGTAGATTCGCCTCGGCCGAAAAATCCATGGACGAAAAATCCTTCGTCAGGAATTTGGGATACGCCGCGGCTGCGATCATCGCAGCGTTGTCGGTAGAGAGAGGCCGCGACGGAAAGTACACTTGCAGGCCATCCTCGGCGCCCCTGCGCTCGAATGTGCTTCGCAATTCATGATTCGCCGCCACTCCGCCCGTAACAAACAGTGTTGCCACATCGTAGGCGCGTGCCGCGGACAAAGTCTTGCCGACCAGATCTTCTACAATCGCCCGCTGAAACGAAGCAACCAAATCGAGCGTCTGGCGATCGCAGTTCGCGAGGTAGTTTTCGAACTTCGGCCGTGGAATATTCGTCGAGGCTCTGCGCCGGATCTCGATACTCTCGTGCATCTGGTGAACCTCAACGTAACGCAGCACCGCTGTTTTGATGCCACTGTAAGAAAAATCGAAGCGCGGATACTCAGCCTCAGATGATTGATCTTGCACGGCTTTTTTCGATTCGCGGTGGTCGCGACGATCGCGGTGCTTAATTTGAGCGGGAGGAAACATCACTGCGGTTGAATCACCATGCGGAGCGAGGCGATCGATGATCGGGCCACCGGGATAGCCCAGGCCAAGCAGTTTTGCAACTTTGTCGAAGGCTTCGCCGGCAGCGTCGTCACGAGTGTGGCCGATGTTTTCGTAGGTCCAACCTTCACTCTTCTTCACCACAAGATATAAATGAGTGTGTCCCCCAGAGACCACCAACGCCAGCACGGGAAACTGCAACTCACGATTGCCCTTCTGGCGCTCCTCAAGCAGAACCGCATGAATGTGGCCTTCGAGATGATTGACGGCAATCAGCGGCTTGTCGAGCGCAAAAGCTAGAGCCTTGGCATAGCTGATGCCCACCAGCAGCGCTCCGGCGAGACCGGGGCCCTGCGTAACCGCGATCGCGTCGACGGATTCGTAAGTCTGATTGGCATCAGCCAGAGCTTGCCGCACAACGGGGACGATGGCCCGCAGATGCTCGCGTGAAGCCAATTCCGGCACCACGCCGCCGTAAGGCTGATGTGTCGCGATCTGAGAAGCCACCACGTTCGAGACAATTTGTTCGCCCGAGCGCACAATCGCAGCGGCAGTCTCGTCGCACGAGCTTTCGATGCCGAGGATGTAAGCGCTAGCCATCATTCCTAAATAGAGAGATCTGTTTTGTTGCCTGGTCGGCTTCCACAATCTGAATGATCCGCTGTGCTACAAATATGCGGTAACGCTTTCTGCCTGTCACTTCCCGGAGTATTCCTGCTTGAAGAAGTCTGTCAACGTTCTGCTGGGCAGCACGGGCCGTTACCTTTAACCGATCCCGCGCGGCGGCTACTGTTATAACTGGTTCTTTAAATAGAGTCTCCATCAATTCCAATGTGCGTCCTGGCAATTTCTGCGCCTGGAGCTTTTCCCGATATTCCTGGCGTAGCGTTAACAACTGATTGGAACGAGCGACAGCATCTCGGGACTCTTCGGAAACCCCATTTACGAAAAAGCGGAGCCAATCCATCCAGTTTCCGGTCTGGCTGATATCGAGCAAAAGCCGATAATACTCTTTACGATTCCGCTCGAAATACGCACTCAAGTAAAGGAGCGGCTGTGGCAATAGGCCCTCCGAGCATAAAAGCAGAGTAATCAAAAGCCTGCCGACGCGCCCATTGCCATCCCAAAAAGGATGAATGGCTTCAAACTGATAATGGATCAGCGATAGCCTCACTAAAGGCGGGAGAACCCGCCGACTTTCGTGGAGGTACTTCTCGAATCGGTCCAGTGCGTCTTTCATGTGTGGAACTGGGGGCGGAACGTAGGTCGCGTTTTCCAATTTGCAGCCCGGCGGACCGATGAAATTCTGTGCCCGCCGGAACTCCCCAGGCGACAAAGACTCGCCGCGAACATCCTTCATCAATCGCTCGTGAAGCTCTTTCATGAGTCGCAAACTCACCGGTAGCTGCTTCAACCGCTTCAGGCCGTACTCTAGTGCATCAACGTAGTTGGAAATCTCTCGAATTGCCTCACTCGGCCCCTCCTTTCGAGCACCAATTTCAGCTGAAAACAGCTCCGTCAGCGTGGCCTGTGTGCCCTCAATGCGGCTGGACAGCACGGCTTCACGGCGGGTGAACGGCTCGATCAGCAGGTGAGGATTTGGGATGGTGCGCGCCACCCCGGCCAGTTCTCCTAAATTACGGTCGGCATCGGAAATTCGCTCTGCGAGTTCCCATGTGATCTCCAGCGTGGGAGGAAGGGGGTTGGGCAGAAATGCCCACTGTTCCTGCCCAATTCCCAATAGTTTTCCAGCGCCCTCTTTTCTGAACTTCGCGGGATTCATTTGACCTGTCTCGGTTTCTAAGGATACTCAGCTTCGCTCAGGAACCAGTTAAATATACTTTAAAATAGCAAAGTATCCTTAACGGGAAGATTTAAGTAAGGATACTTTGACTGCCAAAAGTATATTTGACGAGTGCTTAAGAGTGCAAGAGTATCGTTACATGTCACGTAAGGATACTGAGGTTCGCATAAGGGAATGCGAAGGATACATTTTGGCCAAGAAAGCACTCGAGCTCGTCCATCGAGAAAATGAAAGAGGCAACATTTCCGGCGACATTTGACGTAATGTATGCCTAGATGTTTCAGCCATTCGCCACAATCATCATCCAAACCCTGCGCCAGCACGGCTTCCAGGCATACTTCGCGGGCGGATGCGTGCGCGATCTGCTTCTGAAGTGCGAGCCTGCGGATTACGACGTCGCCACCAGCGCGACTCCCACACAGGTGATGAAAATCTTCCCTGAAACTTATGCCGTAGGCGCGCAGTTTGGCGTAGTTCTGGTTCCTTTGCCTGCGGCTTCCTCTGACTCCGTGTCTCCGGCGGAGGGCTCTGACGAGGCGGGCGCGGGTAAGTCATCCGCGGTCGAAGTAGCAACTTTCAGAAGCGATCTCGGATACTCCGACGGACGCCACCCCAATGAAGTCCGCTTCAGCAAAGATCCCCGCGAGGATGTTGCCCGCCGCGACTTCACGATCAACGGCATGATGCTTGATCCCGTGAGCGGAGAGGTGCTCGATTTTGTGGGCGGGCGCAAAGATCTTGAAGCCGGCATCGTTCGGGCTATCGGCGATCCGGAGCGGCGCTTTGCGGAAGACAAGTTGCGCATGTTGCGGGCAGTGCGGTTTGCTGCGCACTTTGACTTTGCCATCGAAGCCGGCACGCAGGCTGCGATCCAACGACTGGCTAAAGAAATTCACGCAGTTTCGCGCGAGCGGGTCCGCGATGAACTCACAAAAATGCTCACAGAAGGTCAGGCTCGATGCGCTTTTCTTTTGTTGGATGAGAACGGTCTACTGAAAGAAATCTTGCCGGAAATTTCAGCGATGAAAGGCGTCGAGCAGCCGCCAGAGTTTCATCCCGAGGGTGACGTATTCGTCCATACCTTACTGCTGCTGGAAAATTTGCCGCAGCCATGCCCGCCGACGCTGGCTTGGGGGGCGCTGCTGCACGACGTGGGCAAGCCGGCTACGTTTCGCCGGGCTCCCGACCGAATCCGCTTCGACAATCATGTGGACGTTGGGGTCAAGATTGCGGAAGAAATCTGTGAGCGGCTGCGGTTTTCGAATCACGATGCGGCACAGGTGCTGGCGCTGGTCGACAATCACATGCGCTTTGGGCACGTCACGCGCATGAAGGAATCGACGCTGAAGAAATTCCTGCGCATGCCGCGCTTTGACGAGCATCTGGCCCTGCACCGTGCCGATAGCCTCGCGAGCCATCGCAATTTGGCCACCTATGAGCTTATTCGGGAGAAGCTCACCGAAATCCCTCCGGAGAAGATGCGGCCAGCGGGACTGGTGACCGGCAACGATTTGATTGCTGCCGGATACGAACCTGGACCCAGGTTCCGCAAGATTCTGGAGGCGGTGGAAGACGCTCAACTGGAAGGACGATTGCTTTCCCGCGAGGCGGCGATGGAGTTCGTCAGGAGCGAGTTCCCCAACTGACGGCGAGTTTCAGCGAACGTTGGGAACGCCAGGAGAGTGCTAAAATCGAAATTCCTTTATGAAGAGCGGCATGGAGCAGGCGGGCGCGGGGCTGGAAAAGATAGTGATGGGGTCGCTGCGGCGCGTGCCACAAACAGAAGCCCCGGTCCTAGCTTGGCCGCTCGTCTGTGGATCGGCGGTGGCTGGTCGCACCCGAGCGCTGGAATTTGCTAGCGCGGTGTTGCGCGTTGAGGTCCCCGATGCCAACTGGAAACGTGAAATGCAGAGTTTGGCTCCACGTTATCTCGCGACGCTGAATCGTTATACCGGACAAAAAGTGGAGCGAATTGAATTCGTAATACAGCGGGGTTGATTCACCCTAGGATTTTCCGCGGCTAGTTTCGAAACGATAAGCCACAGAATATGAAGGTTACGGAAAAAGATGTCTCCTACATCGCCGATCTGGCGAACCTGGACCTTTCGGCGAGCGAGCGCGCTGGCATGGTGCGCGATCTGAATTCGATTCTCGATTACATCGAGATGCTGAACGAATTGGATACTTCGAATGTCGAGCCCATGGCACAGGTCTCCGACCGTTATGGCGTCGACGAATCGAAGCAAGGTAGCGAGAGATTTGCATATTCCTATCGCGAGGATGTAGTTGAGGGTTTGCGCAAATCTTTGTCGCAGGAGGTCGCACTCGAAAACGCTCCCGATGCGGACGGAACATTCTTCCGGGTTCCGAAAGTCATCGAAAGATAACTTCGGAATTGAGTCATTGGGAGATCGGGTCATTGAGTTAATTCACGCAGGTTTGCTCCGAACAAATGAGTCAATGGTTCATTGACTCAAATGATTCAATTCTAATTCTCCAATGACTCAATTCTCCCCTCTCACGATCGAGTCCACACGTTCCGCCATTCAGGAGCATAAGACGACTGCGTTCGCGCTCGCCGAGTCGCATTATGCGCGCATAGAAAAAGGCGACGGGAAAATCGGCGCGTTTCTTACTCTCTGCAAAGAACGCGCGATCGAGCAGGCAGATCGCATCGATCGCATGGCCGCCGAAGGCAAGCCGTTGCCACCGCTCGCAGGAGTGCCGGTCGCGATTAAAGATGTACTGTCGACTCGCGGAGTCCGCACCACCGCGGGATCGAAGATTCTCGGCAACTATGTTCCGCCTTTTGACTGCACCGCCGTCGCGCGCATGGAAGCGGCGGGCGCCGTAATACTGGGCAAGACGAACTGCGACGAGTTTGCCATGGGATCTTCGAATGAGCACTCCGCGTTTCGTCCGGTGCACAATCCGCGCGATTTTAGCCGTGTGCCGGGGGGATCTTCCGGAGGATCTGCAGCCGCTGTTGCTGCGGACATGGCTATCGTTGCGCTCGGTTCAGATACCGGAGGTTCGATTCGCCAGCCTGCTTCATTCTGTGGCGTAGTCGGATTGATGCCGACTTACGGCCGCGTGTCGCGTTACGGTCTGATTGCATTCGCGTCTTCGCTCGATCATGTTGGGCCTCTGGCAAAGACTGTGAAAGACGCTGCAATTGTGCTTCGTTCGATTGCAGGGCGCGACCTCATGGATTCGACCTCGGCCGACGTTCCAGTTCCTGACTATATTGCAGAACTTGATAAGCCCGTGCGATCGCTGCGGCTCGGCATAGCCAAAGAATATTTCGGGGAAGGCCTCGACGATGAAGTTCGCCACGCAATTGAGTCGGCAATCGATAAGCTGAAAAGCCTGGGTTGCGAAGTGGTTCCGGTTTCTTTACCGTACACGCGATACGCGATCCCCGCATATTATTTGGTCGCGACAGCGGAAGCGTCTGCGAACCTCGCTCGTTATGATGGCGTGCGCTACAGTTACCGGGCAGCGGGAGTAAAGTCTCTCTCGGAAATGTACCGGCGCAGCCGCGATGAAGGCTTTGGCGCAGAAGTGAAGCGCCGCATCATGCTCGGCACTTATGCGCTAAGCGCCGGCTATTACGATGCCTATTATTCGAAAGCGCAAAAAGTGCGCACGCTGCTCACCCGCGACTTCGACGAAGCCTTCCACAAAGTGGATGCGATCGTAACTCCGACGAGTCCGACGGCCGCGTTTCGACTGGGCGAAAAATCGAATGATCCGCTGGCCATGTATCTGGCCGACATTTATACGGTGACTGCCGATCTCGCGGGTATTCCAGGAATTTCCGTTCCGTGCGGCGTGACGAAAGACAATTTACCGATCGGCCTGCAGATTCTCGGAAGGCATTTTGATGAGGCAACAATCCTGCGCGTGGCGTACGCCTATGAGCAGGCAGCATAGTCGGCTCCTGGCCTGTGCCTAGAGTTAAATTGTCTCGTAGTAGCTTTCTCCCGCACAGGCGCGGCACAGCACTTTTTCTGCAGTGCGCACTTCCCTGCAAAAATTGATCCCTTCTCCACAGGCTTCACAAACTACTCGCTCGCCTTTGTATCCAGGAAATTCTTCGGGAGGCAAGTTCACTTTTACCCATTGAAAAGTAAAAAGATCGTCGTCGGTGATTTCGCGATAAGCGAGCATCTGCTGCTGGTTTTTATCCGCAATTTCCGGATGCATCTGTTTGGCGAGAGCCTTCGACGATTCTTTGGCCGCGATGCGAATCGCTTTGCCTGTGTTTACGTCGATGAAGGTAGCCGCAACTTTTCCCCAGTCGCGAAATTTCAAGGCGCGCTTGCCCAGCCGGCAGCCGGTCACGACGGCCACGGCATCGGTAGCGCAGCGGTCGATCTCGACGAAAGTGACAAGGCGCTTGCGGTCTTTGCCATGCGGATCATCGATGCCAAGTTTAGCCAGGCCCAGCATTGCGAGCCGCACGCCGAGAACTTGGCCGGCGCAGAGATGGCCGTGGGCCTTTTCAGCATCGAGGAGATATTCATCGAAGGATTTCATGCGAAGCCGCCAGCAATTTGCAGTTGGCAATTGGCCATTGCCGTCTGTTTTCAGCTTACTATTTGCGAGGATTACTTCCTGCGCCAGCGGACACCTTCTTTCGTGTTCTCGATCACAATACCGGCTGCGGTAAGTTCTGCGCGGAGGGCATCGGACACTTTGAAGTTGCGGGACTTGCGCGCCGCCTCCATCTCGTCGATTTTCTTTTGAATGCCGGCGTCTGACAGTTGAGCGGACTGCACGGCCTCGCGCAGTTCTGTGGAGACATCTTTTCCGCGGCCATCGGTCGGCGCCCAATCGAAGACCCGTTTCATCTTGGGGCCATCGTCGTCGTTTAGCACCGCGAAAATTTCATCAAACTTCTGGAGTGCGCCGAGTAGCGGCGCGACATCTGCGCTATTTATATGGCCGGAATCGAGCGCAGAGTTCGCTCGGCGAACCATTTCGAAGATTGCAGCCTGCGCCTGCGCGGTGTTGAGATCGTCATCGAGCGCCGCTCGCATTCGATCGATTGTCTCCTGCGCAAGTGTTTGCATTTCCGGAGTCGATCCATCGGGAAAATTCCCGGTTGTCAAACGCTGACGAAAATTGCGCAGACGTTCCACCGAGACCGCGGCCTGCTTGAGACCGTCGAAGGTAAAGTTGAGCTGATTTCTATAAGGCACCGACATGAGTAGATATCGAATCGACGACGGCTTGTGACCCTTGAGTACGAGGTCGCGCAGGGTATAAAAATTGCCAAGGCTCTTCGACATCTTCTCGCCTTCGACCAGCAGGAAGCGCACGTGAAACCAGAAACGTGCAAAAGTCTTCCCCGTGAGCGACTCCGATTGCGCGATTTCATTTTCATGATGAGGAAAAATCAGATCTTCGCCGCCGGCGTGCAGATCGAAACTTTCGCCCAGTTCCTCCATCGACATCACGGAACACTCGAGGTGCCAACCGGGACGGCCGGGCCCAATCGACGTATCCCAGGAGGCCTCGCCGGGTTTTGGCGCCTTCCATAGGGCGAAGTCACGAGCGCTGTCTTTGTCATATTCGTCGACATCGACGCGTGCGCCATCGAGCATGCCGCCAAAATCTTTTTTCGAGAGCTTGCCATACTGCGGAAAACCAGCAATGCAAAAATAATACGAGCCATCCTCGGTGCGGTAAGCAATTCCCTTCTCCACTAACTTCGCCACGAAGTCTGCCATCTCCTCGATATGGTCCGTGGCACGCACGAGCGTGGGCCGTTCAATGCCGATGAGCGCGGAGTCTTCGAGAAATGCATTGACGTATTTCTCGGTGTATTGCTGAACGCTGACTCCATCGCGCGCGGCGTTGCGTATGATCTTGTCGTCCACATCCGTGATGTTCATCACGTAGGTCACTTTGTAGCCGGATTGCCGCAGGAATCGCTGCAGCATGTCGACCGCCAGGAAGGTTCGGAAGTTGCCGATGTGTCCGTAATCGTAGACGGTCGGTCCGCAGGCGTACATGCGGACCTCGCGTTCGCGCAGCGTTTGGAATTCCTCCACCTGCGACGACATGGTGTTGTAAAGGCGCAAAGCCATACAGTGATTATGCACTCAAGGGCGAACCTTCAATTTCAAGGGGACGCCAGAAAGTCAACTCGTGGGAATGCTTGCGGAAGACTGTGGAGGCAAGGCGTGCGCGTGCTCCCGCAATCGATGTTGCACGAGAAAAACATAGTGCAACGCAGAAATTATCGTGAAGGCAAACGTGGCACGCAGAAAGACGGTGCGTGTAATCCAGATCCAGCGGGTTTGCCGGATGGCAAACAGCATCGCGAAGAAAACCGCGGCGATCTGTGAAAAAGTATTCGCCTTTCCGAAAATGCTGGGCCGGAAATCGCGCAGCCCTGCGATGGCAAACAGCACCGCACTCGCCGCGAGAATTGAAATGTCGCGGCTGAAAACGAGAACGGTAAACTTCCACGGAATCTTGTGCAGAATGGAGAGTACCAGGAACATGGTGCTCAATAGGAGCTTGTCCGCGATCGGATCAAGGTATTGGCCGAGCAAAGTTTGCTGGTGCAACTTGCGCGCCAGCAATCCATCGAGGCCGTCGCTGAAGCCGGCAACTACGAAGAGGATCAGGGCCCAGAAATAGCGGCCTTCGACCAGTTCAATCACGGTGAAGGGGACAAAAACCATCCGCAGCAGGGTGAGTTGGTTGGGAGCGGTGAAGATTTGCGAGAATTTCATTCCCCGTCCTCAGACGGACGAGCGGCAGAACGCGAGCGCGTGTCAAGATTAATATTCCCCTCGGTTCCGTTTTGCCTGGATCCCAGCAGCGCAGTCGGTTCGATCCCGGTTTTTGCTAAAAAGCGTTGCGACAGCGATGGCAAATTACCATCGGGAAGATCGAGTTCGATGCGTTCAATGCGATGCATGGGGAAGAAGACAACTGCTGGGCTGAACGAATCGCCATCTTTCACCATAAGAACCAGATCTTCAAACGACGCCAACTCGGCACCGCTCATGCTAAGGCCTTCCGGAGCCAGTGCCAGGATCATGCCCCAAAATTTGTCCCGAGGATTGCCCAAGGTCACGACGACCATGGCTCCGGGCGAGAACGGATCGCGCACCCGCGCCTGAGAGGTGGAACCCTCTGCCATTCGCTCTGCGTTTTTCGGCATGGAACGATTGTCGCTGTGGCAGGCAGGAGTTTGCAACTGGCAATCGCGGTGGTAGTGGGTCAGTTTGAAAAAGCAGCGTGCACTCCTCCCGTCGACGTCATCCCGTCTATAACCACGACGGCTCTGTCAACTGTTTTTTAGCCATACGAATGCGTAGACGCGACAACAGAGATTTTGCCGTGTCTTTTCCCTTTTAGAGGGCTTTGATTTTGAATTTGCCGT
>Ga0307478_10000473_pt1 | contig 41490 bp, 68 predicted proteins | sample atmos_gasesECM4C_2_FD_203713 | JGI IMG/M metagenome (GOLD analysis project Ga0307478, IMG submission 203713) | Hardwood forest soil microbial communities from Morgan-Monroe State Forest, Indiana, United States - atmos_gasesECM4C_05 | ecosystem: Environmental > Terrestrial > Soil > Temperate...
CCTGAGAGAGGTCCGGGGTGAAGACGCTCGCCACGTTCGGGACCGTGAAGCCCCGGTAGTTGTTGAACGGGAGATCGACCGGCTCGACCGCTACGAGGGTATCGGGGAGCGTCGCCGGCGTCGCGACCGTGGAGACGATCTCGGACGTCTGGACCTGGGCGAGGTTACCCATGGGCGGGAGTCTCCGCGGCGGGATCGGTGGGGGTGTGGATCGTTGACGGGAGGGCCGGCGCATCGGCCGGGTCATGGCTCACGGGCGTGCTCACGGGCGGAACTGTCAGATCCGGGACGAGCACCGGGTCAGCGCTTAAGGGCGTCGCCGCGGGCGTGTCTTGCGGGCCGACTGCCGTGGCGAGATCAGCGCCGGACGCCAACTGCGTCAGCACCCGCGCCGCATCCCGGAAGCTCTGCGCCTGCAACGGGTCTGTTGCATCCCACTGCTGGGCGTTGTGCTCCAAGACGTCGATGACCACCTGCTCGTCTTTCGTCATAGGTCCGATGATACCCCAATCGTTGCTAGAATACGAGAGCCGTCACGACCCCGGCCGTGGGGCCCGCGGCACCGCCAGAGCCGGTGATCTGGACATCGAGCACCCCACCGGCGACGGGCGGCGTGAAGAGAAAGCACCCCGGCTGTCCAGTGAAGAATCCGACCCCTGGGCCCGCGATCGGGGAGAGCGCCGTCACCCGAGATGCGGCCGGTTGAGTGGCTGAGGAGAGGTCCAGCACATCAGCCGAGAGCGCGACGCCGTTGAATCGCGGGGAGAGGCGAAGATTGCCGGCCGTCAGGACGGGGCTCACGGCAATCGAAAGCCCGTAGAGGCTCCGCGGATGACCCCCGTCGCCGTTCCCGTTCCCGAACGCGAACCCGGCGAGCGGCACTGTGACCGTTCCCGCCAGGTTCGGCACGAAGGCCGCCGTGTAGCACTCGAGGCCGAGCCCGCCGAAGGCATACCAGTCGGTGTACGGGTGGGGGACAAAGTTCGGCTGTTGGAAATTGATGCCGAACCCCACGGTCTCGTTGAAGCGGCTGATGTGATAGCCGCCGTTGTTGGCCCCAATCGAGTAGAGCGTGTCGTAGGACGTCGGCGACTGCTGCAAGTTCCCGACGACCACGACATCGACCGCCGTGTCGATCCCGAAGGCGTTCTGTCGCGTGACGAAATACGTGGCCCCGGGGTCCGGGACCGCGGGGAGTTGGATGACGACCTGTCCGCCCGCCTGGTTCGGGGAAACGATGATCCAGCCATCGTCTTTCCGCATCGAGTAGTTGCCGGTCACGAACGTTGGCGGCCGCCCCCCATTCATGAGCAACGGGTTCATGAGCGTCGCGATTTGCTGCCGTGCCGGATCGGGCATGGGCTCCTCTTCCTTGCTTTCGAGGAAACGAGTCTAGAAGATGCTCGCGGTCACGATCCCCGATGTCGGCCCAGCCGCGCCGCCGGAGCCCGTCACCTGAATGTCCAAGATGCCGCCGCCTTCCGGTGGCGAGAACAGGAAACACCCCGGCTGTGCGGTGAAGAACCCGACGCCGGGCCCGGCGATCGGCGAGAGCGCCGTCACGCGAGAAGCGGCCGCCTGCGTCGCCGGCGTCAGGTCCAACACATCGGGTGACATCGCGACGCCATTGAATCGGGGCGAGAGAGTGAGCTTCCCGGCTGTGAGCGCCGGGCTTACCGCGATCGAGCACCCGTAGAAGCTCCGCGGGTGGCCGCCATCGCCGTAGCCATTCCCCGGAGCGAAACCCGCGAGCGGCACGATGACACTGCCCGAGAGATTGGGCACGAAGGGCGCGGAGAACGTCTCCAAGCCCACCGTCCCCAAGATCGCCCAGTCGGTGTACGCGCGCGGCGTGGCCCAGGACTGTTGGGAGCTCACGGCGAAGCGGATCGTTTCGTTGATGCGGCCGATGTGATAGCCGCCGGCGCTCGCCGGGATCGAATAGAGCGTGTCCCCGGCTGAGCCCCCACCCAAGTTCCCCACGACCACGACATCGACGAGCGAATTGTCCTCGTCCGCGCCCTGTACGCGCGTCACCAAGTACTCGGCGTCCATGTCGGGGTAGAACGGGAGCTGGATGACCACCTGTCCCGTGGCGAGCGCTGGGGCGACGACGATCCACCCGTCCGTCTTCTGCATCGTGTAATTGCCGGTGACGAACTTGGGGAGACGGATCGGTGGGGTCATGGGGTTCTCGGGGTGGGTTACGCGACTTGCCACGCCGGGACGGCGTAGGTGTGCGTACTGTTCTTGAATTGCAAGTAGGCCTGTGGAGGGCCAGCGCTTGCGGCGGTCGGGCCGTTGGTGAGTGTCAGGACGACCGCCCCCGTGGGACTCGTCGCGGTCAAGAACGGCGCGAACGCGAACGTCGCCAAGCCCGTCGAGTCAATCGTGAGCGCGGTCACGAGCGCATTGACGCCGGATCCGGCACCGCCGGCGGGAGACGTCTGGAAGATGATCGACCCGCCGCCAACATTCCCGGTCGACTGACCGCCGGCGATCGTGTGGCTTGCCCCAGGGACGTTCGCGCCGGAGCCGCCAGTGACTCCGACGATGACATTCTGCGGGATCGCGGCCGTGGCACCATTGCCGAAGATGACTGTCGCGGCCGGGTCGTCGGTCCCGCCGATGAGGGTCTGATTCGCAGCGGTCGAGGTGAGACCGCGACCGAGTAGCCGCGCGCCCGAGTGCTGCGCTTGGCTGTTGCCGCCAATGACGGTCGAGAAGACGCCGGCGGCCGTGGCCGACGCGGGCAACGCCGCACCGCCGTTGTTGCTCGAGGAGCCGATGAGAATCGAATCGTGGCCCTGGGCGCCGGATCCGCCGATGCCTGACGCCAGAACGATATTCCCGCCGCCACCGCCCGCGGTGCCCCCGTTGCCGGTGCCGATCGCGATGTCGGTCGACTCGTTGGCCGATGCGCTCCGGCCGATGGCGATCGAGCCCAGGCCATGCCCGCCACCGAACGAGGCCGTGGCCGACCCGCCGACCGCGATCCCGAACGTGACAGCCACGGCCCCGAATCCGACCGCGACCTGACCGGTCAAGCAGGTCGCGCCTTGTCCGATCGCGACGCCGTTGTTCGCAAGCGCCGCGTTCCCGATCGCGACGCCACCGCCGGCGTTCGACCCTGCCCCACCGACGGCGGCACTGACACCGATCGCGACCGACCCGTTGCCTGCATTGACGGCACCGGTCGCGGCGCCATGCCCTATGACGACATCGTCTTGCGTGTCGGCCGTGGTGGCCGCGGTGCCGATGACGACCTGGTTCCCGGTGCCGCCCACCGGGACCGTGGCGCCGAACCCGATGACGGTCGCGTGTGGGGTCGTGCTCGGGCCGATCTCGATCTGGTCGGGCGGCCCGGCGGTCAGCCGAAGCGATGCGCTCGAGACAGCGGTCGCCGGCGAAACCACCGAGACAAAGAGACCCTGGGCGAGCGCGAAACTTGGCCCGGCCTGAATCCCGTTCGAGATGATGACCGACTGGGTACCGAAGGCCATGGAGGGCTAGCCCTCGCGGTAGAGCGTGCCGGCGTGTGCGCGGGAGAGAATGACAACGTCGGCCGCGACGGCGATTGCTATCGCGGCGTTCGTCTCGCGTGAGGCGCGGCGCGTGCGGCGCTCAGAGTCTTCGACGAACCCGTCGCGGATGCGCTCGGCCTCCTCGAGCGATGTCGCCGGCATGGCCACGGTCTCGAATCCGTTCCGCGCCACGACGAGGTAGTGCATCAGACCCTGACGTTCCCGTAGAGCGCGATCTCGTCACTCTTCAAGTAACTCCATCCCGACAAGGCGCCCCCCACCGTCCATGGGCCCGTGTTCGCGTTGTTCTGGATCAACATGTCGACCTGGGCGCCTTGCGGGATGTCGCGTAAGACGAACTCGAAATCAGTCGACTCGTTGGCGGCAATACGGGGGAAGAATTTAAATGTGAACCCGGAGACCGGCGCCTGATTGATCCGGATGATGTAGCTCACGTTCTCGGCCTGCGTCGGATTGTCGATGAAGATGGACGCGAGGCGCAACACCGTGAACATGTTCGGCGGCGGCACGTACACGAGCTCTGGCAGTAAGAGCTGCGCGCCGGCGACGGCTGCCAACTGCGTCCCTGCGCCGATCGCCGACTGCGTGCTCGTGACGTTCAGGTAGAACTGAAACGCATTGCTGGGCGGGAACTCCCAGACCGGGTGGACTTGGACGGCCGGGATCGCGTTCGGTGGCCCGCCGGGGTTCCCGGGATCGTAGGGTGCCGACACGCCATCGGCCGTGGCGTGGTACATCATCTCGTCCAAGTACGCGGACGGGTCGGCGGCCGCGCCGTTGTTCGGCATGCTCTGCGGCGGTACCCAGCGCTGATGCTGCGGCGGAGACATCGCCGCGCGGTTCAGACGCCGGATCAGCCCGCCCCCGTTCCGCTGGAAGGCCACGAGACTAGCGGCGCCGGCCGTAGTAGGCGCCCATCCCTGTGTCGCTCGGGCTTCCCGATCCGTCCCCGTTCCCCGAATCCGCCGGGACCTGCGTGTACGCCTTGAACCCCCAGTAGGTAAACCGGTAGTTGTAGGCGTTGACCGTGTCCAGATTCGAGAGCACGGTGTTGAGCACGGTCCCCTTGGGGTAGATGTACGCCATCGGCAGGTACTGCGGGACGATGACCGTGGGGATCGACGCGAACGTCATCACGTGCCGCGCCGTCTGGAACATGAACTGATTGTTCAAGGACGAGCTCACGTTGACCGTGGCCGGCGCGAACGACTTCTGAATCAGGTTCGTCGTATCGGTCACGATCATCGTCGGCAGCATGAAGACGAAGTCCGAGTCCGAGTCGATCGTAATCGAGAACTGGACGCTCGAGGCCCCGGCCGCCAGCGGCAGCGCGTCGAACCCGTAGGCGAACGCCTTCTTGAGGCAGAACCAATACTTCCGCGGGAGTGTGCCCAAGAACGGGTTCCCGGGCAGCAGCAAGTCCGAGATCGTCTGCGGGATCGACATCCCAGTAGCAGGGGCTTGCGGCATAGTGGTCAGCGCCCAGAGCGCGAGAGAAAGACGAAAGCGAATGGCGAGACTATGTGAAAAACACATACAACTGGCCGAAGTCGGGCCCCTACCACGACGTGCACGAGACTTCGGGCCCGTGCACGTCGTGTCCTGCACCCGCGATTACAACACGCGGCGGGTCAGTGCGCCCGGCATCCCGATACGCAGGTTGGTGGCTGCGTTGATCGCGTTCGGCGCGCCGGCGAAGATGATGCTCGCCAAGAACGCTTGCTGCGGCGGGATGATGATGTTGTTCCCGATGTAGTAATCGCCATCCGGGAACGAGTTGCCCACGAACTGGGCCTGGGTCGCCGCGGTGAACGCACCGGAGAGCACCGCCACCGGATAGCCCGAGGCGTGCAAGTACGTGAGCGGCACCTGCACGTACAGCTTGCTCGAGATCGTGAACTGAAAGAGCGCACGGGCCGTCGAGAAGAGGATGGCCAAGTCCTGCGCCGGGCCGGCCAAGGTCGTGCCCGCCGCACCCGCGGCCGCGATGGCCGGGAGCGAGAGCGGGTCGAACTGGAAGCTATTGATCTGGTGGAAGAACCCGGCCGGGAGCTGGCCGCCCTGGTCCAGATTGCCGAGCGTCTTATCGCTCTGCACCGTCTGGAAGTAGTTGAGGTTGGACACCGTGCCGGCCGCGGCGTACGACTGCGTGTCGTAGAACACCCACGGGATCGTCTCACCCTGCGCGGAAAACAAGGGAGTCGATCGACCGACCAACACGGCCTGCGGCAGGGCCTGAACAACGATGCGGAGTGACATAGGAGGCGAGAGTCTGAGTGAGAGAAGGAGTCAGTATCCGATTGATGTCAGGCCGGGCCTAGTGCCCGCCGCCCTGGTAGTAGGCGCCCATGAAGGCCGGGTCGCCGTGGTAGTCGCCGTGCGTGCCGCCGGGGAGCGGCGGGAAGAACCCCGAGGCGACGAAGGCGTCACCCATGCCCGCCATCTGCGGCGCGCCGGGGTAGAGGCCCAAGTTCCCGGCGAGTGACGTAGGGATCAGGCTCTCGACCACAGAGAGTACCGTGTTCAGGAACCCGCCCATGACGAGCATGCGGGCGTGCACATCCGAGACGCGCATCTTCTTGGCGACCACGCCCAAGAGCACACTCGTGCCGAGACGCTTGAGCGTATCGATCGGCATGAGGCCCAGAATCTCGGTCGTCGAGCTGTCGGTGATCGGGATGAGCGAGCTGCCTGCCTGGGCGGCGAGCCACCCGCCGGCGCCGAACAACGAATCCACTGCGCCGTTCATCACCGTCGACGTCAGATCTTTGACGATCCCCTTCCCCATCCCCATGAAGTCCGGGTTCCGCCGGCGGCGGCGATTATGCCGGCGCTTCCGGTTCAAGGCGACCGGGTAGGCGTTCCGGCGACGGGTCCGAGCATGCACCCGGCGGCGCGACGACGCATTGTGGCGACGGCGCCGCTTGTGCGTTGCGTGATGCGAGTTGGAACGACGGCGGCGACGGGTAGCCACGGAAACCCTCCGGCGGGAGTGAGAGACGTTCGTGCGACGACGGGTATGCGCGCGACGACGATTCGAGCGGCGCGCGGGCGCGGTGCGCGCAGATGTCCGCGCGTGGGCGCGGCGGCGGTTGGTGCGACGGCGCTTGCCACGGTTCGCCTTCCGCTGGTGGGCGGCGAGCGCGGCGCCGTGGAGCTTGTTCCTTTTGCGGCGACGTTTGGCCATTAGAGAGTTCCGGCGGGAAGGTGAACGGGACTTTCGCGGACGATTGCCGAAGACGACGAGCGCGGGGTTATTGACCCAGGAGCGGCCGGTCTCATCGGTGAGCCAGAGCGGGACACGTTTGGCCATGTCACCGGACCGGTCCACGCAAGAGGATGGACCCATCCGAGAGGAGCACGGCCTCGACGCCCGTGTCGTCTTTCAGTCCGCGGAGCATCAGCGTGTCCCCTCGTTCTTTCGGCTCGGGCGGTTCTTCGTGCTCGCCGTAGCCGAAGGCGTGGACGTAGGGGACGCCGTCATCGTCTCTGAGATAGAGGACGGCTTGGACGTTGTGCGAGATGATGATGCCCTTGCCGCGCGGGGGATTCCCGACGACCACAAGTGCAGGGTTTCGTCGGTGAGCCGGGGAGCGGGACGCCCTTGGCATGTCATGCGTCGACAGTCGAAGGCGCAGACGCGCGTAACGCTTTCATCTCAGCACGCCCCTCATCGCTCAGCGCATACTGAGACCAACCGGCCACGATTGACAGTGACTCGTCAAATCTCAGATAGCCACGGCGTTTAGCCGCACGCAACGCATTGTCGGACGGTGTGGGGATCGTCAAGCGAGTCGAGCTTACGCCTGCCGCGATCCACTCCAGCGCCTCCAGCATCCGAGCGCTCTGCACTGTGAGGCTCATGATCTGGCCCGGGAACGCCGGCGGTTGTGGCGTCGATAGCGACGCGGGTTCGATGCGGGGATGAGTTTCCCGACGCCGGAGAACCCCATAAGGAGCATGAGGCCCCCGACGCCAACGACCAGCCACACCCAGGAGGGAATGCTCGCGAAGGGGCTCGTGATCGTGCTCGCCGCCGCCGTCGCAAGCCCCGTCGTGTCGTAGGCGACCGTACTTGGGATCTGCGCCTGCACCGACTGATCGACCGAGGCACCGGCCGGCACCGTCATCGTCTGCGGGTTTCCGGACGAGTCCGTGTAGTTGACGTTCTGCGAGCCGTCCGAGTTCGTGCCCGTGACGACGTAGCCGCCGCCCGGCGTGGGCGAGAAGAGGCTCGTGACGTCAGACCAGAAGCTCTGACCCATGCCGCGTCGCCGTGGCGGGTACGCGCGCATGAGCGCTTTACGCCGCCGCCCGAACCCCGCGAGAGCGCCCTGCGTGTACGGCGCCACCATCGTCATCGCGTGGCTCTCCGGCGTTTCCGGTTGTGCCGACGACGATGGCGCCGCGGGTTGCTTGATGTCGTGTGATGCACCGTAGCACTCGCCGACGCCTTGGAGCCTCGCAGCAGGAAGAATCCGCCGATCAGCACCGCGGGCAGGAACAAGGGAGACGAGAAAAGCCCCGAGAGTCCCGCCGGCGCGATCGGGTTCTGCCCGACGATCACCGCCTGGCCCGTCGTCGGGTCCGTCCCGTACACGACGCCCGATGCGGCCACACCCGTATAACTGGGCTTCAGGCTGTTGACGTTCTGCCAGCCCTGCGTCGCCAACATTTGCAAGGCTTGCTGGCTGTACGTCCTGGTCGCCTGCGGGTTGTTCTGCTGGACTTGATTGACCGGGTCGAAGAGGTTTCCGGCCATCGTGTAGAGCTCGATCACCGCATCGACCGAGGCCGCGGAGCCCGGAGACGTCATCGCCGTCTCGTAGATCGAATACACGTGCGCTTGCCGCTCGGCGTCGGCACCGGTCGCCGGGTTCCCGCCGAAGATGGACGACAACGTCGACACGACGCCCGAGGCGATCGAGCCCGCGCCAGGCACGCCGATCGCCGCACCGGCGGCGTTGCCGGCCGTCGTGAGCGCGGCAGTCGAGCTCGACGATGACGAGCTGCTACTCGTCGGGCTGAAGAGGCTCGTGAAGTCGAACCCCTGTCCCATCCCGCGCATCATCGGGTAGGCGCCCATGTGCCGGCCACGCAGGAACCCGCGTCGCGCGACGGGCCGCGCGACCACCATCTGGTGCATCGTCATGGAGTCGACCTCATCGCGTCACGAGGTAAAGACCGCCCGCAATGAGCGCGATCGTGAGCCAGGGAAAGGGCTGCGAGGACGTCGGAACGCTCACCGGCCCACCACCACCACCGCCGCTGTTGTCAACGGTTACCGGTGGCGGTGCGGGAGGCGCCCCGGTCGTATCCGTAATGCCAGGTCCTGAGATGGGACCCGTGAGGATAGGCCCAGAAGACGGCGGGGTCTGGTAATTCACATTAGTCGGCGGCAATGCGGGCGGAGCTACGGGCGTCGGAACCTGGGTTCTCGTGCCCGTCACGACCGGTTTCGGCATGACCGGCACGGGGATCGTGACTTTGGGAGCGCCGGGGATCGAGATCGTCACCGGCTTGGTATTCACGGTGATGACGGGTTTGGTCGGTGCACCACTCGGCGCGCGTGGGGCCTGCATCGTCGAGCGCATGATGACGGGCGCTTGAAACGCCACGCCGGCACCCATGCCACGGGAGCGGAAGGTCCGCCGGCCGACTATCGGCACACGGCCCGTGCCCGTGAACTCGCCGTTGACCGTTCTCGGTCTATCCCAAAGTGTCCTACACCTTGATGACCATCTCCCTTGAGATGCACGGCGGTAATCCCTGTTGTGCTCGCGTGATGTCCACGTCGACCACTGGGCCGCCGCCGCCCAGATGTGCCGGAACCCCTAACTCCGTGAAGACATGAGCGAAGGGGGCTCGTTTGTCAAGAAACGAGACAGCCCGGAACTGGACAGATAGTCCTACTGAATACGCTATGGCACCTGAGAACGTGGCCACGTCATCGCAGTCACAACGGATGCGGATGCCGGCTAGCGCGAGCCGTGCTAAGTACTCCGGTTGGTACAGGAGTTCTATGCCTGGGGGGTCGTTCTCGAAGTCGATCGAGCGTTCGCACCAGGCGCGGATCTGGCGGGCGCGGTGCTCGAGCACTCCGACTGATCGCGTTGGCTCGACACCACATACGGTAGGCACGAGCCTTCGCACGTGACGATTACGAGAACCCCACCGGACAAGGTTTCGCATCTTCCCCAGCGTCCGCATCCGGCCCAAGTCGTCATCGCCGATCCAGTCGTGGGAGAGAACGCGGGGGGCGGGCACATCCGGACAATCAGGGGGCTACGGGCTCGGCGTCAAGGATGGCGGCTCGCACGGCGCGGGCGATGGAACGGCCCATCGGAAGCGGCACGCCTTGCGCGATCATTTTGAGCTGCGCATCGCGGGTATGACCACAGTCGTGCAGGCTGTGCAAGGCGCGAAGCTGTGCGCGCGACGGTCGCTCACTCACCCTCGGGCTCCTCGTCGTCACTCTGACTCAAGTCCTCTCGTCCCGCCTGTAGCATCATCTCGAGCCACACCGCGTACGGCCCGAACGCTGGAAACGCCTTCACGAACTGCTCACCGAAGGCTGAACTGTCGATCAACTGCGCGGCCGCATCGAGCTGGTCGTTCAATTCCAACCGGGTCAACAGCAAGTCGGCGCACGCCTTCGGGTCCTTGCCTTTCTTTGCGTATTCCAGAAACTCGCCCACGTAGGGCTCTAAGAACGGCGCCCAGAGGGGTCGCATAGGATCAGTGACAGGGCCGGAGACGACAGAGGGGGTGACGCCCGCTTGCGCGGCGATCGCCTCGGGTGGGATGTAGGCGGTCGGGGCGGGGGCGGGTGGGGGCAACGAGGGCTGACCGGGTGGAGCTCCGGGAGCCGCGCCGTTGGCCGGTTGGCCGTTCGCGGGATTGATACCGCGGCGGGCCAGATCGGCGCGGGTCGAGATCGTCTCTTTGACGAGCGCGATCACTTCGGGGGTGGCCGTCTTCAAGAAGCCGAGCCAGGAGTCATCAGAGGCATCGGCCGCGGGCACGCCGTTCCGTCGCACGCGCGTTTCGATGCGATCCATGAGGGCCAGCGCGTCGGTCAGCGCCGAGGGAGGCTCGGGTTGCCGAGCGTTCGCCTTGGCGATCGTCTCTGTGAGCTCGCGCGCGATCTCGACCGGGTCGCGGCGCTCCGTAAGCATTTTGACGGCGAGCGGCGCCAACGTCGGTAGCAATGCGCCCCAGTCGATAGATGGTTTGCTTCCCTGCGCCATGCGCTCGAGCCAGGCTTGCAGCATCGTGTTCTGCATCTGGCGATCGGCGCGCGCGGCTTCGGTAGACTCCTTAAATGCCTGCTGCTGCATCGTGAACAGCGACACGAGCTGCGACTCGAGGAGGGTCGTCCCTGCACCCGCTGGCGTGCCGTTCGCGTTCGACACGGGGCCTGTGGCCGGCGGTTGCTGCGCCGCGGGCGCCCAGGCAGGGATTTTCGGCGGGAACAACGTCTCATCGATGTCGAAGTCGAGGGAGCCCGCGTACTCGAAGCCCCCGCCCTTCCGCGGCCGGAACTTTTGCCCCAGAAACTTGCCGCCGCCGAACTGCTCGGTCACCCAATCGCCGTCGACGATGCCGATGGCGAACTTGCCGATCCGCGACTTGTGTCCGGTGAGTTTGCTCACGCGCCACAGGACCACGTGCGCCCCGCGGGGATTCTCGGACTCGAGCGCTTTGATCTCCGCATCGGCGACTTTCTGTTCGTCAGTCGCAGTCTCGGCCGCCGGCTCGGTTTCAGGGGCAACGGTGACGGTAACCCCGCCGCCCTCGGGAGTTTTTTCTACGGTGACGGCCCGCTTTCGTGGCATTTCAGGCGTCCGCTTTTTGTCCGAGCGTGGCTTCCATCTGCTGCGCGAGTTTGTTTCTGGTGATGAGCCAGTTCGCGCATGCCAGTTCTAACGCCGTTGCGTCCAAGAAGACGACCACCGGCTTTAACGCGAACTTGTTCGGCAACTGGGCGATGAAGTAGCCGGCTTTCTCATCTGAGATTTCGAGTATCAACTGCGCCTGTTGCGATCGATCGTTCGCCTTTAAGCACATCTCGCGGAAGGCGGCAGTGTCTGGCAATGCGGGTGGCTGGGGCATGAGAAAATCGAACCTATGGGATAGACCGAGAAGGGTCAACGACGGGGCGCTCCGGCTCCAGCGCGACGAGTGAACTGACCGCGGAGCGTGTGAGAATGACCCGGCCCGAACCATAGCCGTCGGGCATCCGGATGCGCTCAGCGATGCCCGAGGCAGCACCCGACGCCGTGGCGAAGGGCTGGAATGCATCTCGCTCAACTTCTAGTTCGATGGTGAGCGTGGCGCGGTACTTCATACGCGCTCCGCAAGGCGTTGGTCATAGTAGTGCACAATGTCACCGACGGTTGGACTCGGCATTATGGTGAGAGCGGGGGCGATTCGTACTGTAGCTGCGACTCCTCATCAGACCATCGCGGAATGGGTGCCACCCGGAGAGCTTTCGGCACGATCTCAAGATCGTAGGCTCTGACGGTCGTCACGGCCGCCGCTATCTGCGGCGTGTCGGCGTCGACCTCGCACGTGATGATGACGCGATAGATCATACGGCTCTGCGTTTCCGGCGCCTGGAACCAACACGGGCCCGCTCTCGACGGAGCGCGGCTTTGACCTCTTTCCTTACCTCACTCTCGACGATGCGCGAGTGCTCGGCATCCGAATAGCCGAGGTAGACGATTTCACCATCGGGGAGCGCGACAATCGCGGGGCTCGCGAGAAACGCTCTGAGCCAGCCGATCGTCTGTTGTCCCGCTATGCGCTGGTGCGCGAGCGGACCCTTTCTAGCCATCGTTCCGCATCATAGGCGCCCCGCGTGCTGAATGCAGTACGTCATGGCCAGGATGATGGCCGCGATCCCGAGGCTGATGAGCAAGCAGCCGATGCCTTCCCAGAGATCGCCCCTGTCAGAGCCATCGCTCATGCCTTTTTCACCCACGAAGAGTCAACGGGGCCATCGATGCGAAGCAAGATGGAGCGGCACGGGCGGATTTGATCGCGCAGCAACGAGACGGCGACGTTGAGCGCATCGGCCATGTTGATGCCCTCGACGGCCCGCTCGGCACTGCTCAGCCGCACGGCGTCGTGCTCGCCGAGGCGGACGGACTCGGTCATTTCTAGCCGCGCGAGCCACCAATGCGGCGGAACTGTCGTTGACCGTTCTCGGTCCACCCCTGATGTGTCTTCGTTCATTTCTTCACCTGTGCCCACGCGATGATGCGTTGCTTCTCTTCATCCGACCCCCATCCGTGCTGGGCGGCGGTCTTGACTAAGAGACGGGCTAACTCGACGCACTGGTCGAGGGACAGATTCAAAGCATCCTTGCGGGACCCGTCGATCACGAATCGCACGAGCGGGCCTTCGCGCCCCGCGTAATTCTCATCCAGCCAGACCGTCAGCCGGCCGATCGTCGCGAGGTGCCTAGCCATCCGACTTCCGATCGTTGTACCAATCCGTCAAGAACTTCGCCACTTCCCTCGGCGAGTGCTCGCTGATGAGTGACACCTCGTGCGAGGGATGGTGGATGACGAATAGCGCGAACGATTTGCCCTCCGGCATCTGCTCGTAAATTTTCTCCGCGAGCATTTCCAGTGTACGAACGAACTCGGGCGAAAGTTCGGCAGCCGCCCCATGTCGATGCAGGTCAGCCATCGTCTTTCACTCCTCTCGGCCACGGGAGCGAGGCCACATCCAGATCAAACCTGACAATCACTCGTGCTTGCGATGGGTTCTTGAGTCCGATAGTCACGGACTGGACCACGCCCGTCGATGCGGCTTTGTTCGCCACGTCGAGCGCCATCTGTAAGACCAACGGGTCGACATCGACAGAGCCTATGGGACCCGCGAATGAGATGGGGCTGGCGTAGCCCTTGGCGTAGACGCCTTTGGGATCGGGGAGCTCGCGGGCGCGGCCGGGGTCGACCGTTATGCCCTCTTTCACTGCCGTGGCGATCTCCGCATCATCGCCAAAGCCCGCCGGCTTGTTGAACCCTGTAGCGTCCCGCATCCGCACCGCGTAGTCCTCCATCGACTCTCCCGGTTGGGGATAGTCTGATGGTACCGCAAGCACCGGTTCAGGCACCGTGTACTCGTACGGCCGCTTGGCGTGACAGACGGGGCACTCGTCGACGAGGGCGCTGTTGCGATCTTTCCCGCATGCGCAGGACCACGGGGCGGGCTGGGGCGTGAAGGGCACGGAGATGGCTGGCGGAATGGGTTGGCCGTCGACGATGTTGTCGAGACCTGTTGCTTCTTCGTACGGGCCGACAAGCACGCCGCGCTTGCCCGCCCGCTCGGCGCTCATCTCGGGCGGCGGCGGCGCGAAGTCTTCCACGCGTACGGATGCGGGCCTGACCTTGCGCCTGCCCGCTCTCGGGTTCACTCCACTCCTGGGCCTTGGTTTCTTCTTTGGTGTCATTGTCCGTGATGTTTGGCTAAGACCGTTGCCGCTTCTTGGACTCTCTGAAAGGCTTGCACTGACCCACCGGTATCCGGATGGGCATTGGCCAGCGCTGACCGTCTCGCCCGCTCGGCCGCGCTCCGATCCGCCATGACAGCCATCGCGCTCTCACGTGAGAGCCCCGCCAGCAACTCAGCCGCTTGCTGTGTGGTCATCCCCGCCGATGCGGGCAACGCCTTGAATCCCTGATACTGCTCGTTGGTCCGCGTCACCCCGTACCGATCGACGAGTCGCAAGGCCTCGAGCGCGAGCGCCACCGCCCGAAAGTTGTCTTCCCACCGATCGAAGCGGTCGCATGGGAACGAGAGTGGGACCGGGGGCTTGGACTTGTGGCTGACGAACGTGACGACGACGCCCGGCGTCGACGGCGAGCGATGCGACGCGCGGACTTGCCAGTCACGGGTGTAGTCGTCTTCGCGGTGCCCCGTCTGGATGACGATCTCTTTCGCTTGGAGATGCGAGAGCTCGCGCTCCATGAGCTCCACGCTTTTCCGCCAGGGTGTGTTGAACTGGGAACGCTGGCGCTTCCATGAGGGCGTCTCGACGCCGGGCCAGGCGAGCATCGGACGGAACGCGAGGTCGACTGTCATGCGTCGGTCGGATGCGCGCGCGGACGCCAACGGGCAACATGCGTGGCGTCTGGTGCCGCGAGTCGGGCCAGAGGGTTGGGCGACGATTCGATGACATAGGTCCCACCATCTCGCGCATCGATCTCCGTCTCGCCTTTCAAAAACGATAGCGCATTCCCCGACAACGACCCGCCGATACAGAGTGCGGAACCGCCTCGCCTGCGATACCTGATTTTCGATGCTCGCCGCCGGCAATGGATGCAAGACGTTCCGCACACCGAGCACCGGCCGAAATCACCTAGGCCGTCGCTCATGTGAGGCTCTCGAAGATCCGCCGGTACTTCTCAAACGTCGTGTGCTTATCCCATGCGGGGACCGGCCCTTCCCGTTTCAGGTTGAGCCGCGCCACACCGTCAAAGAGTGGGAGCTCTGAGTCGTGGATGTGCCAGGACAACTGATGGCCGCCATAGATGACATAGAGGATCCACCGCCAATCGTTCTCCCAATTCTCGCCCTCGTGCCGGGCCAGCCATGCGTCGTAATAGCTCTCGCCGGCGCCCAGCGGACCGCGCACGCACGCGAGCTTGGCCAGCGCCGCGACCACGAAGGTCCGCTCGCGATAGACCGCTGCCAGCTTCTCCTCTGTCGTGTACTCGCCGTCGCGCATCGGGAACTGCAGCCACGGGTCCGAAAGACGGCCAGGGGTGAGTCGGCAGTACGCCTCCGCGCGCTGGGGCGTCATCGTCATCTCGCCACCGAGCACGCGACCGCCACCCCAGTCGTCGAGTACGTGCTATGCCGTCCTTCCGCCAAGTAGTGCACTCCTACCGAGTCAGTGAACCGCCAGACGGTACAATCGCCCGCCTGAAAGACCCGGAACCCTCTGACTTTCTCAATGGGTCCCGACACTGAGTCCGGGATGTGCGTCGCATGCATCGGGGGTAACGATGCGCCTTCGGCGCGCGCGGAGTCGGCCGCCTGTGACGTGACCGCCACGCGGTCCTCGCAGGCGAGAACGAACATCCACGCGAGCACACTCGCCGCCCCGAGGTTGATCATCCCGTTGATCGCGTTGGCGGTTTTCACGTCAGCGCCCAGGTGATGAACAAGATGGAATTTGCAGTCGCCGCCCCGTAGAAGAACCACCCCGCGGCCCAGTAGAGCCGTGAGACGTGATAGAGCTTGATGGGGCCGACGCCGTGACGTGTGATCTGGCGGTACCGCCAATGACATAACAGCCCGTTGGCGAGCGGGATCAAGATGCAGAGGAAGGCGAGGACGGTCACCCGCCGCCCACCGGATCACCGAATAAATCCTTCTCAGCGAACTTCCAATAGGTCGAGCACTCCCCCGCGACCCCGATGTCGCGTGTGCCTTTCACTGCCACCCGGTCGCTCACTGGTTATAGCCGCCGCCACCGGGCTGCATCGCCTGGTCGAACGCCTTCGCGTCGATCGGCAAGTCCATCACGAGCGCGATCTTCACTGCGCCGCCTTCGGCTCGTCACCCGCCGGCGCGATCTGGTCGACCTCGTCTTTCGCTTCCCCTTCGTAGTCTCTCGGGATCGGCAACGACTTGGTGCTCCGCTGACTCTCCAATTCCCCGCCCCGTTTCGTCATCCGGGCCACGACATCCCGCCGCGGACGGATCAAGGCCAGGGCCTCGTAGATGCACACGCCGGGCTTTGGTGCATCCAAGAACTCGGCCGCTTTGTCCAGCGCGTCGTCGTAGGTCGCTAATTCGTCCGAGATGAGCGAGCCGTCCGTCGAGACGACAATAAAGCCCTTGCCTTGCAGATTGCGCATCGGTCGTAACTCTCCCTCACGTGATGGGCGGTAGGTGCGTGTGTCCGGGTCCCAGAAGACGCCGAATTCGAGCGGGCGGCCCTCGTCATCGTACTGTGTCGTGGCGTAGGATCTCATAGCGCGTGCTTGGCGAACGTCTTTCCAAACAGCACGAGCCGTCCGGCGCATCCCTCTCGATCGGCCGGCACATCTCGGGATTTCCCACCGTAGCGGATGCCGCACCGGATGCCACCGCGCTTCTGGAAGTCAAGAATGGCGGCCCGGACGACACCGCACTTGTCGCAGCGGTACAATGCGTAGCTCTCGCCTTCGGTGTCGTCGATGCTCACCGGGTCGCTCTCCCACAGGCCACCGTCAGCCCGTCCCGCCACTGCTCCTCACGGATGCAGTTGGCAGTGGCCGTTGACCGTTCTCGGTCTATCCCTGAGAGATCTTTCGTACATTGATGATCCCAGCCCAGCACGTAGCCACATACGCCGAAGAGGAAGCAGAGGATCACGACGGCAAGCGCCGAGGTCCAGTCCGTCCGGCCCACTCTCCGATGTCTCGCCCGCCACATCGCATTGCCGTGACTCTCGCGGTCACAGTACGCGCAGGTGAGGTATACGTCGAGCCCCATTTTCAGGCCTTCTCTCTCAGATCCGTGAGGTGGTACGACGGTTCGGCGATCGTTAAGAGCTGGTAGACGTAGGCGGTCTTTCCCCACGTTCGGGCCCACGTGCACGCGCGGCGAATCGCTTCATCAAGGTCGGTCGCCATCATGTCACGTATCGGCTCGTCGCTCTCTCCGTGCTGGATGAGTACCGCGAAGGCGAACCGGCCCGCGGCACCGAGGTCCGCGTGTTTGATGGCCGCTCCCGCCTGGCGCCCGATCTCTTCGGCTTCGCGTTCGAACGCATCCAGCGCCTCGCGCCCGTTGCTGAGCGCCTCGGCGCTCTCGACGGGGAGCCCCATGGCCGTACGCCGCGCTACGCACGAAGGGGAGTCGCACGGCCCCGTAGCCTTACACATCAGGTCCCCGCCTCAGCCCGCACGCAGTCCGGCCCGCACCTATGCCGCATCCCATGCGTGAGGTACCGGTCGAGCGCGCGCCTCGAGAAGACGCGGGCGATGTGGGCACGGGTGCGAGACACGACGATGTCGAACGTGCCCGATTCGGTGCGATAGACATCGACCGCCGCGCCGTGCTGGTAGCGGACGACGGTCTGTACTAATTCACGTGGCATCAGGTCCCCGCCCCTGTGGTGGCCCCGCCGCCGGCGTAGATCGTCCCCGCCGTGTACTGCTCATCACCACGGAGATGCGCTCGGATCATCTCGATACGCTCGGGCGAGAGTCGAACCGCTTCGCCGTTCCGCGAGAGGTAGGACTCAGCCCGGGCGATGTCCGCCGCGTAGCGCTCGGGGGAGTGGGGGTAGGACTGGGGGATGTTATGCATGGTGGCCGGCCTCTAACGCCGAGACGGCGGTCGCCAGGTACTCGACGGCCCCTAGCAGATGATGCAGGGTCTCCGACTCGGGTCCCGGCTTGCAGTTGTTCCACTCGCTATCAGCGGCCGCAATCGCGTTGCGCGCCGCTTCCAATGTCCGCCTGATGTTGGCCTGCTCGGGAACCGCCGCTGTATTCTGCATCGCCGCATCCTCGCATTCTGGTGGTGGGTGGCGTTGGGGTTGCTCGGCCCCCTAGCCTGAGATCGCGTCTGTCCGGTGTTTGGCTAGGCACACCGTTAGCTCTAGCTAGCGCCGCGCCGAGACTCAACTTCCCGTCTTCTCCTCTACAGACGATCCAGCCGCCGCGCCGTCACTCCCCCAGAACTCCTCGTAGGGCACCCCGACGTACTGCGCCAACCGGTCTTTGAGCCCTACGCTGCCCGGCCGCTTCCCCGTCAGGACGTCCGTGATGTGCGTCACCGAGTAGTCCCATCTCCGGCACACCGCCGCCTGGGGCTCTCGCTTTGCCTCACAGCTCGCCTTGAACATCAGCCGTCGTTCGTTTCCCGTCATGGGAGCGCCGCGCGATAGGTGCGCATCGCGGCTTCCTTCAACTCCTTGCGTAGCCGCTTTACTTCGACGATGTACCTGAGAGCCAGCGCAGCGTATGCCCGAGATGGCCGGGTGCCAGTGGCCTTAGCTCTCTCGCACAAGCGCTTATCTGCCGCCAATTCGCGTTCCGTCATGGGCTCCTAGTCTACACGGTATATACGGTTTAGCAACCGTCAGTCACAATGGCCGGTCGCTAGTGTATGTGATACAGATCACGCCTCATCGCTAACCGTATCCCAGTCGCCGGGATAGCCCTTGTCCTTCGCGAGCGGGAACCGCCAGACGGATGTATGGGACTTCCCAGTCCCCGTTCGTTCATGCACGAGCCCGAGACGCTTGGCGGCCCGCTGTAACGTTCGCTGGTTGAGCCCTTCATTTCGGGCCAACCCGAACAACTCCTTGGATGACATCCCCGGCATACCTTCGAGCGCGCCGCGGAGAAACGCTTCTGCGTCGACTGTACCGTCCGGCTCGCGCGCCGCTTCTCGAGCTTCCATGAGGTCGTCGGCCGAGATGTCGGACTCCCCTTCCCAGACGATGACCGGCTGGCTCCCGTGCGGGCCCATGATCGATGTGATCCGAAATCGCACCGTCTTGGCTGTGGGGCCGATGTTGCACTTGGTGACCGCTAGGAGGCGGCAGTCTGCGTCATCCGGGTCGGGGCCGATCACCAATACCACGCGCGCCGCGGCGCCCGCCGAGAGCGCGCCAGCGCCCGCCATGATGGCCTTGGTCGACGCCCCTTTCTTCAAGTGCCGGATGCCGATCAGGCTCGCGCCCGTCCGGTGACATAGGCGGCTTACGGGACTGAGCATCCGCCGCATCTCCGCATCGTTGTGGCTATTCGTGTCGGCCGAGATCGCGGCCGGGAGCGGATCCACCGCGACGACCAGCGCCTCGTGCTGCACGATCGTCCGCTCGAGGAAGACGTCGTGCTCGGTGAATGTGAACGGGGTGTCGTTCTTCCCGTCGATGATCGCCACCCGTTGGGGGTCAGCTCCCGCGGCATCGAATCGGGGCGCCAACGTGTCCTCGGGGTCGTCCTCAAGGCTCGCAAATAGGACGTTCATCGGCGCGAGCTCTATCCCGCCCGGCAACGAGATCCCGCGCGTCAACGCTGCCAAGAGGGTGACCAGGAACTGCGTTTTGCCGAGCCCCGGGTCCCCGTCCAGTAATACGAGCTTTCCTTTCGGGATTCTCCCTGGCCAGATCCAGTCGACCTTGCGGCGCTCGATGTCCTTGAGCCGGCGGAAGTCCAGGGTCTCCCCGGACCGCATGTCTTCCGCCCAGTCGAGCTCCCGATCCGCGCGCTCCAACTCGCGTTCGGCGCGGCGCTGTTTCTTCTCCAGCCAGTCGATTCCGCGTTCCGAAAAAGGCGTCGGATCATCGTCGAAATCTGAGGTCCCATTTACCCCATTTTGCGGGCCCTTAAAAGGGGTTTCACTCACGACTCACGACTCGCGACAGGGGGGGTATGAGTGTCGCGTGTAGCCAGGCCACACACATTACTAATAGTTCGCGCGCGCGATGAATGTCGTTTGTCGCGAGTAGAGAGAGAGAGAGAGAGAGAGAGAGAGAGAGAGAGAGTATATATAGACTTAGCACTCACGACACCACTCGCGACACATACATACGTATGTCGCGAGTCAATAGCATACGTGTCGCGAGTGAACATATGCGGCTGTTTAGTTGCCATTTCAGTTGCCATTAGAGCCATCTGTGTGAGAGGGTGAACGGGTGGCGCGGTGTCGTTCGCGAACGCGGCGAACCGTGCGAGTATTGCACCGGAACAGTTGGCCGATCTCGCGATGGGAGAGGGTGCCGGCGGCCAGAAGGCCGAGGACGGCGCGTTCTTGCTCTGGCGTCAGGGCACGGGGACGGCCCCCGATCTTTCCTCGAGCGCGCGCGGCTGCTAGACCGGCGAGGGTCCGCTCTCGGATGAGGCTTCGCTCCAACTGCCCGAGGGCGGCCAGGACCTGGTAGATGCACTGCCCCCAGGCGGTCGACGTATCGAACGATTCGGTGATCGACTGAAACTCGACGCCGCGATGACTCAACTGGTCGGCGATCTCGATCATGTGCAAGGCGGAGCGCGCGAGCCGGTCGAACTTCCACACGACTAGCGTGTCGCCTTCCCGCACATAGGCGAGTGCTGCGGCGAGCTCAGGGCGATCGCGTTGGCCGCCCGACGCTCGGTCGGTGAAGATCTTGTCGCACCTGGCCCGCTCGAGCGCATCGACTTGCAATGCCGGGTCTTGGTCGACGGTGGAAATGCGACAATACCCGATCCGCATAGTCGGTTTTGGCTAGGGGAGATTTGCCCTCAGTTCGGGCCGCCGAATCTACCCCTATTCTGCTGTTCCGCAACGCCGTGACGAGGCGACGCGAAAGTCAGCGTATTTGTCACCGGGGTTGACTCTCCGGATGGGATTGCCTACCATCCCTGTCGCCATCTGGTCTTCTTGCGTGCTGCTCCAAACTCCCGCTCATCAACGGATCGCCGACTCCGTCTGATGGGCGGTTGAGTTTACGGTACGGTTTTTGGGGTGGACCGAGAACGGTCAACGGCGACGGACTGTCGCCTGGCCGTCTAGTGGCTCGGCCTCGTGCCCGATCAGCCATCGCCGAATCGAGTTGGTCCCGCGCGTGATGCGCTCGGCGGTCGCGTTGTACGCGATCTCGTAGTTCCCGTGATCGGGCCGCCAATGCACCGTCACCCACTCGTGCGACTGCACGGAGTCAGGCTCGCCCTTCGGATGATCGTCGCGGGTGCGCCAGCAAACGATCGCCCATCGTCCTTCGTATCTCGCGCTCACACGATGCTGTGCTCGCGCCCGCAGCGCTCACAGTTCCAGAGTCCATCATCCGGAAGCGCTTCGATCTCGATCAGCTTCTCGGCGCTCTGCTGTGCTCCGCAGCCGCCACAGCGTCGTGGCGTATGGCGGCTCATCTCGCGGGTCTGATGCATCTGGGCGCGGCGCTGTTCGGGGGATTGTCTCAACGTACGTGCACCGGCGAGTGAAAATACACCGACCCATACCCGATCAGCGCCAAGATGACAAACACGAGGGCCAGCACCAACAGTACCGTCCGAGCGGTCGGTCCCCAGGAGATCAACAACACGAGAATGACGATGAGGAGCGCGAACGTTGCGAGCGGTGCGTTCATGGCTTTGCCCTCTCTAGCCGCCGGCGATGCAGCGCCTGCACCGCGGGCTGTTCGTTGAGCGAGTCGCGAAAGTCGAGGATGGCGCCACGGTCGTCGCGCACCGTGTCCATCACCTTGAGTGCGGCCTTATCGTAGTTGAACGGGTAGAGCCCGTGGGCTTTCGCCGCATCGATCAGGTTCGCCAGACAGAAGGCGGTCTCAGGGTCTAACGAGGTCTCGATGTCCTCGACGTCGAACGCCGGCTCTTGGGTGAGCTGTATCGGTTCCTCGACGTCGTCAGGCACTGAGCATTGCCTTGAGCTTGTCGATCTGAGCGTTAGAGATGGTCCCAATCCCCTGTTCCCATCGCTGGACGGTGGTCCAGCTATAGCCCATCCGCCGCGCCAGTTGGGACTGCGTGATGCCTAGGTGCGCGCGCGCACGCGGCAGACGAGCGAGATCAGTTTCTCGTCGCATGGTGACCGATCGCTCGAAATCACCATGTGGGGAAGTTTGTCGCCCTTGGTTTGGATGATGCGAGGCATGCGCCATGCTACTCGCCCTCGTCGTCCTCGTCAAGGTGCTCGGTATCGTCGGTATCGTCGAGGTCCCCGTCACAGATGGGGCAGTCCTCGTCGGTAGTATATCCGTGTTCACACTCCTCGTCGTCCAGATCATCAGTGCAGATGTCGCAGTCGTCGAAATCGACTCCGTGCTCACAGAGATCCGAGTCATCGTCGGTCTCGCTATCTTCGGAATCTTCGGTTTCCTCGTCGAGGTCCAGATCGTCGTCGAGGTCTTCATCTTCCGGGTCGATGTCCGGCCACTCTCCCATTCCTGAGCCTATTGAGCGCGGCATCGGGTCAGTCACTTTCCTGGGTGGCGCCGTACATGAGGTGCTTCAAGGTCTCGGCCAGAATGTACTCTGGCGGGCGATGCGGCGTCTCGATCATATAGCAGTCCGCATGTTGGGACAAAAAGATGATGTCGCTCCCGTGGTAGGAGCGGCCGGCGAGGCGCCACTTGCCGACGGCGGTACCCTTCACTTCCCCGCCGGCTTCTGGTGCTTCGCGACCCTAGCGAGCGCCGCGCGCAACTGTCTCACGCCTTCGGCGTCGAGCTGCACGAAGCTGTTGCCGATGGTGATCTGTGAACAGACCCCGCGCTCTCGACCGCACCCGAACGCATTGACGTGGAGTTCGGGACAGAGCCCGTGCCCCATGTCCGGTAGGTTGAGCCCCGCGATCGTCGCGATGTGGTCGCTCATGCAATGGACCGAGAACGATCAACGACAACCCACCGGGCTTCGGAGAAGTTGCCGTCACATGGCCGCGGCGGTTGGCCGACGTAGTGCCATCGCGGGAAGCGAACACTCCCGTCGCCGCGCTCGCGGTGGTTGCTCGGGTTTCGCGGCCATCGCCCTGCGGTGATTTTCCCGCAGACCACGCACTGAAAGCGAGTGGGGTCTTTGTCTTTGCGTTTGGCCGTCGTCATTTCTTTCGCTCCACCCACACCATCCGGTCGACGTCTAGCTGATGGGTTTCGGTGTTCATGTTCTCCGCTCGTGCGGCCAGAGCTCCTATCGCTTGCATCGTCGAGTTGTACGCGGCTGCCGCTCGGACCACCGCTGCCTGGGCTTCGTTGATCGTCTGCGCTTGGAGCTGCATCCCCATGAGGACGGCGCGCGTGGCATCGCACACGGGAGATGTCGGGCGGTCGGCATCCGGTTCGCCGTTCTGCAAGATGGATCGGACGCGAGAGAGGTCTTGCTTGCGACGGGTCATATGGGACGCTGCTCTCGGGTCGGAAACAGTTCCAACTGATCCGGCCACTTGGCGGCGTACTCCGCGTAGTAGGCCGCGATGATCCGTTGATGCGCGTCGACGATGTGCTGGTGCTTCTTGACTTCGACGATGTACTTGTCCGGGCCCCAGTGCTCCCGTTTGGAGATGACGGCCCCGCCGTCGATGACGATACTCGACGCCGGCGAGATCCCCAAGAGCGGGAGCTGTTCGTCGTCGCGAAGGCTCCGGGCAACGCGCCAGACCCATGGCTCGACCAATAGATCGCATAAGCCATCCCGAAGATCGGGCAGTCCCTTGAACAGTTGCCGCGCGAGCTCGTGTCGCGTCAACCCTGATTTGACATGGTCCCTGATCCATTCGGCGGCCTGCTGTTCAAGCGCTCGTAAGCTCATGAGATCGGCCGTTGCATTCTGTTGCAAGGAACCGCGAGTGCAACAGAATGCAACGCTCCCTCAGGCGCGAGATTGGTCACGATAGAACTGGTCAAGGTCCCGGCTCACGGTCGAGTAGTGTACGCCCAGCCGCTCGCCGATCTGGCGCACGGTGAGGCCTTCCGCTTTCAACGCCGCCGCGCGCTGCCGACGCTCCCGCTTGTCGATCCAGACGAACCGTCGAGACCCATCTGGCTGACGCACCGATCGGAAGTCGCTGTACTGAGTGCTCAGCGCTTCGTAGGATTTCGGGGCGACGGGCGGCCGGAATTTCTTCTTTGGCATCACCGCACCCGTCGTTGATCGTTCTTGGGTTCGACGCCCAGCTTCGACAGCGGAATGCGGCCCGTCTCCATCGACTCTGTTACGCCCGATCGGCGCAGCGTACGCACGAGCTGCCTCTCTGTCTCATCTGCCATCTCTTCTAGCCGATCCATGGCCCGAGAGACGTTCCGCACGGCGGGCTCCAATTCTCGTTCAATGAACCGGGCTGCTCCTACCGTGCGGGCGACGGTCTGAAACAGGGACTTGATGCCATCCGCGAGTTCCCGCTGGGATTTCATGCCGAGACCACTACGGCCGTGACCTCGATGTCGTCGGCCCGTCGTCGCGCTCGCATGTGGCGGTCGTCGACGGCCCCGCGTTGGGCATAGAACGTATTGGAGCCACGCCACACGGCGGGCGGGTAGAAGTTCCCGTCGCGGCCTTCGATCAGGATCGTGATGTCCCGATTCAACTCGCGCAACTCGTCGATGTATTCGCCTACGGTCATACCGGAACGGTTACTGATCCAGATGACGGAATGCAACCGTGGAGACTTTTTGGGATGGACCGAGAAGGCGACAACCAAGGGGTGGACCGAGAACGGTCAAGCGCAAGGTCAGGAACGACAACGGCCTGACCGTCATTCACCGGCCAGGCCGCCACGGCGTCCCGTTATACAGTGCCGCATGAGGCGGCAGGGTGTCTATCATCCGCGTGGTACCAAGAGAGCGCGGGGCTATCCGCACCCCCCATCCTCCATCCACCCATAGCCGAGCGATGGCACGCGGGATCTATCAATTCAGCCGGATTTGATACTTGGCTGATAATTCATGGCTTGGGCCATCTCCCGTCGCTTACCCCTTCCAACGAGTCCCAGGTGTGAAAGGCTTGGGTACAATCGACCATCGTGTAGTTCGCCGGATTGGAGACCAGCCATAAGATGTTGCCTTTGGGCGAGATGAGGAGTCGGCGAAACGTGGGCTTGGTCTGAGTCCCTACCTGGCACTGGGCAAGATGCAGGGCGGGAGCTTCCCCACAGGCTTGCCACCCGAGATCAGACCGGAGCTTCCCTGTGGTCGAGTCCGCGTCGATACACCCTGCCCACTGGATGACCGTATCAACCGCAACAGTGAACGACGCCTCGTGGGCGGTATCAAAGGGCGACGGGGGAGTGTTGGGCGCGGATGCCGGAATGGCCGGCGCTGCCTCCTGGCTGGCCCCAGGAACGACTTTCGGGGCCGTGGGCGAGCGAGAGAGTAGGGCCCCGCCGATCGCGGCGCCTGCCACGGCTACGCTGGCGCCCAGTTGAACCCACTGCCGCGTGGTGAGGCTCATAAGGTCCGCCCCGCGCCGTCCCCGCCCCGGGGTAGGAGCCGGCCCCCGCCTACGGCGTCCAAGATCCGGTCGAGTTTCTTGTCCATGGCATCGAACCGTTTTTCGTCCAAGTCCTCATGGCGGTCGGAGCGTTTCTCTTGCTCCTCGGCTTTGGTCATGAGGACCCCGAATTTGAGCGCTACCGCGGCCCACACGGTCAGGCCACCGATGACACAACCGCCAGCTCCGCTCCCCAGCTCAAGCGCGAACGTCGACGCATCACCGGCGAGCATGCGAGTCCTTGGGATCTGTGGCTCACGGCTTCCCTCCCCCGAGATGAGAGAGCACGCTGTACAGTAAGGCCAAGGCCCCGATCGCGCCTAGGAGATAGCCCCAGCCGGCATTGAGCCCTGCTGATCGGCCCCCGCCCGATGTGACCGTCTTGGTCAGCTCGTCCACTTTCCGGTCCACGCCATCGATCCGGATGTTGGTCTCCCCTTTCTCGGCTTTGGTGTCGATGACGTCGTTCAACTGGCCTCTAAGCTCGTTGACGCCGGCCAGTTCCCGTTTCCACGACTCGCGGGCCACCCGTAAGGCCTCTTCCTGGGCGTTGAACCGTTCCGTGTATCGACGGTCCCGCTCGTCGTAGAACTTCTCGTATAAACGACTGCGCTCCGCATCCCATTGGACACGGAGCGCATCGACGCTGCTCGGATCGTCAGCGGGCATCCAAGAGAACTTAGCCCCGCTTGAACGCTCCCGCCTTGGTGGCGCTGGCCGCCGTGCTGCTCACGCCGGGGATGGTCGCCAGGGCGGTCTGTGCCGCCGTGACCTGCGTGTTGACGGTCGAGACGAACGACTGGACTTGGGCCGCCGGGAGCCCGACACCCGTCGGGGCTGGGATAGCCGAAACTGCCGCCTGGATTGCGGTCAGCGCGGCCCCCACGGCCGCGGTAGCCGCGGTCGCCGGCGTAATGGTGGCGAGCGCCGTCTGAGCGGACGTGAGAAGCGGCGTCAGCGCGGCGACGACGGTTGCCACCTGAGCATCCGTGGCATCGCCCGACGTCGGCAGGGCGGCGACAGCGCTCGAGACACCCGAGAGCGAAGTGGCGATCTGCGCGGTTGGGGTGGATCCGGTCGGCGTGAGAGCCGCCACAACGCTCTGGGCTGTGGCCAACTCGGCCTGCACGGCCGTGGTGAGCGTCTGGAGTTGTGCGGGCGTCGCACCACCGCCGGAGGCTGCGGCGTTGGCCACGAGCGTGGCGATGTTCGTGAGCACCGTACCGAGCGTGGTGACTGCGGTCGTGAGATCGTCGAGGGCTGACATGAGGCGGTCGTCTCCGTGGATGTGTAGATGGATGGTGATCTGCATCGCGTTTTTACGCTCGGTTCATTGCACTGGGGGCGGGGAAGCCGAGGGCGGGACGACCGTCCCGTTGGCGACCGTCCATCCCGCCGTGACGAGCTTCGCCCAGTAGAACTGGCCGTCCATGATGTCCTCGTGCGGCATCCCGTTGCCCTGGGAGTTGTGATAGAGCCATTGGGCCGCGCTCACGCTCCCGAGGAGCGCCGCGTTGTACGCATCCTGAGACTGGATGTCGCGCTCGGCGTTCTTGTTGCCGAGGAGGGCCAAGATCTGCGTCGCGATCGACGCGGCCGTCGATAATGCGCCCGCCAGGTTGGCGTTACTGAGAAGCGCGATCAGCTCTTGGATGATCGTTGCGAGAGTGCTCATGAGATCACTTGGGTGGGATGTTCGCACTATTGAGGCCAGACGTGACGGCACCGCCATAACTCTCGATCCGGCCCATCCAATCCCGCAAGCCCGCCGCACCCAGGATGATGCCCAACGCGGTGATGATCTGGACAATCGTCGGCGGGGTGCCGTTGATCCAGGCGGTGGCGAGCGGGACGAGCGTCGCGAGCACGGTGCCTAAGAACGTCTTGCTGGTGAGGACGGCGGTCCAGTCCGTGTTCTTGGGCGGGGTGGCGGGAGCTGCTGTGTCTAGGGGATGCGGTGCCAGCGGGTGTGGGGCTGACATGAGAGCTCCGGGTCTGAGGCGTGAGTGGAACCTAAGCGTTTGATCTCGGCGGCGAGTACCGATTTAGCCCACGCCTTTATCTCAGCCCGGCTCGCGTAGGGGTTGTGCTGGCGGGGCCCTGTGCGGCGCGCGGCGAGTATTCGGCCAAGGATGTGGCGCTCCTCATCGGTGATCTCGACGTCGATCGCGACGCGGCACACCGTGCCCATGTCACCGACCGAGCAGCGCATCGACTTCTGCGCGGCCCATCTGTTCGTACGGATCGTTCGCACGCTCGGTCTCTTCGGCTTCTAGCCGCCGCAGCTCGCGAAGATCTCTGCGGCCCTGCGCGCCATCGAAGCGCCGCAAGAATAGACAGACCCGCTTCCACACCCGGCGGCCGATCTCACCCCATGTCATGCGGTCGCGACGACCGGTACCTGAAACCCGCCGTAGTCATCCGTCGTGGCGATGTCGCCATCGCTGTCGCTCTCGGGGAGTCCGATGCCGAGCAGTGCTTTCGGCAACGGCCCCTGTACGATGGTCGCCCGGGGGAGGAAGTCGTCATAGCCTTCCCAGTCTTTCGCGCCGGCGAGCCACGAGTACGAGGCCAGCGCCCAGTTCGTCATCTTCTCGCACACCAAGCCTGAGCCGTAGACACCGATTTGATACGACTCGGCCATCCCGTTCCGGAGCCCAACGAAGTAGTTGAAGAGGCGCGTGCTGATGGCATCGAACGAGAGGTCGCAGTCGACCGCGAAGTAGATCGGCGTCCCCTTGGGCTGGCCGGCGTAGTACGCCACCTGCAGCGCGGCGATGGCGTCGTCTTTCCCCTGATCGGCCGTGAAGTACTCCGCTGTGGTGGGCTCTCCATTCTCCCACACCGTTCCGATCTTCAATCCGGCTCGGCTAATCGCCTGCGCTTCGGCGAGCGTCAGGATCTTGTTTTTGATGTGGGTGAACGAGGCGAGATAGCGGAAGACGAACGAGATGCCGGCCGCTTTCAACTGCGGAAGCTGCGCGGTCACATCGCCGGCGACGTCAATCCCCGTGGGCATCAGGACATCCCAATCGGCTTAACCATCGCGCGCTCGTACGCCGTGCCGTGCAGGTCGCACATTCGGATCGGCTTGCCGTTCGCGTAGACTGTCATCGTCGCGCCATAGACGCACTGCGTCGCGGTCTCGCCGCCGTCCATGCTCAGGAAGTAGCAGCAGCGATCATCCATCAGTGCGTCATCCCGCTCCCAAGGTACCGCCACCCCAAGTACCACACGACCGCGAGCCACAGTACGTAGAGCGTCACGGTCTTGACGACCCACGCGCGCGTAATCACCGGCTTGCTCGGCTTCTCACCGAACATCTCGCTCTGACTCATCGGCGCGCCTTTGATGCGGCGCATCAGTTGGCCGTACCCGCGCCCCGCCCAGTCTCGCTGTACACGGGCGCCGCTTGACTGCCGATATTCGTGAAAGACACATAGACCCGCGTGCCGGCGGCGACGATCGGGAAGGCGCCGCCCACGAGCTTATACTGCGTGCCGGCCGTGATCGCCCCCAACGCACCGCCCGTCGAGTTGACGATGCAGATGATCATCTCGAACCCGGAGTTGAGATTCGAGGCCGGGGGGTTGATCGGGTTGGCGATCGTGAACGCCCCCGCGATCCCGACGACGAACTGGCCACTCCCCTGAGAGAGGTCCGGGGTGAAGACGCTCGCCACGTTCGGGACCGTGAAGCCCCGGTAGTTGTTGAACGGGAGATCGACCGGCTCGACCGCTACGAGGGTATCGGGGAGCGTCGCCGGCGTGGCCGCCGTGGGGACGACTTCCGACGTCTGGACCTGGGCCAGGTTACCCATGGGCGGGCGTCTCCGCGTCGACGTTCGTGGGGTGGTGCACCATCACCGCGGGATCGGCCGAGAGCGTGGCGGCCGCCGGCGTCGAATCCGGGAGGAGCACTCCGCTTGGCTGTGGTGCCGTCAGCACCGAGATGGCATCCCGGAACGTCTGCGCCTGCCGTGGGTCGGTTGCATCCCACTGCTTGGCGTTGTGCTCCAAGACGTCGATGACCACCTGCTCGTCTTTCGTCATAGGTCCGATGATACCCCAATCGTTGCTAGAATACGAGAGCGGTCACGACCCCGGCTGTGGGGCCCGCGGCACCGCCAGAGCCGGTAATCACCACATCCAAGATCCCGCCAGCGGCCGGTGGCGTCATGAGATACGAGCCCGGTGGGCTCGTAAAGAAGTCGACCCCAATACCGGCGATCGGGCTCGAGGCCGTAAACCGGGAGGCTGCCGGCTGCGTGGCCGAGTTCAAATCCAGCAAATCCGGCACGGCCGCCACACCATTAAATCGTGGGGACACTCTCAAATTGCCCGCGGAGAGCGGCGGGTTGACGACAAGCGATATCCCGTAGAGGCTCCGCGGGTGCCCGCCGTCCCCGCCCCCGTTCCCGAGTGCGAACCCGGCGAGCTGCACGGTCACAGATCCGGCTAGGTTCGGCACAAAGGCCGCACTATACGACTCGAACCCCAGGCCCCCGAAGGCGAACCAATCGGTGTACGGGTGCGGTGCAAAGTTGGGCTGTTGGGTCGAGACCCCGAATCCTACGGTCTCGTTGAAACGGCTGATGTGATAGCCGCCCAAGTTGGCGCCGATCCCGTAGATGGTGTCATACCCACCGGATGCCGCCTGCTGCGGATTGCCGACGACCACGACATCGACCGGTCCGGTCTCGGCTGCCGCGAAGATGAGCCCCCGGCTCACGAAGTAGGTCGCTCCGGGGTCCGGGTCGGCTGGGAGTTGGATGGTGATTGTGCCCGTAGCGATCTGCGGGATGACGACGATCCACCCATCATCCTTCCGTATCGAGTAGTTGCCGGTGACAAAGGTCGGCGCTCGGCCCCCGTTCAATGTCAGCGGGTTCATGAGCGTCGCGGCAGCTTGGCGGGCGGGATCCGGCATATGCTGGCTCCTAGATGAGGCCAAAGGCGGTCGTCACGTACCCTGCCATGTGGGCGGCCGAATGCACGAGTGCGGTCGGGTGCACCCCATCCCCGTATTTCGTGTTGTCGTTCTCGTTCCCATCGGTGCCGAAGAAGGGATCTGCCCCCCAGGCGCAGCGCACATCGCCGTAGATCCCGGGAAATGTGGCGCCGTTGAACCCGGCCAGAATCGTCGCCCGTCCTGTCTGAAATCCGAGCAACGTCTGGCCCCCGCCCATCGTGGCCAGCGTCCGCGGCAGCGGATCACAGAGGATGATGCGCGGGCTCCCCACGAACGCGCGGACGGTCGACACCAGCGTCGAGTACTGCGTCAAGCACTGCGCGCCGGTCAGTTGGTTTGCCGCGAGATCGTTCGGGCTCGCCATGAGGACGAAGATTGTCTTGTTGCGAGCCCTAGCGAACTGGCCGAGGTAGGTCCCGGCATCCGCGTTCGCCTGCACGAGCGTGCGCGATGGGACGCCCGTCCCGACGTCGCCCCATCCCAACGCCGGCGCGGTCGTGATCGCGATCGTCGCGTAGTTCAATGCCCGATCGGGGAGATTGAAGCCGAACGAGATCGAGTCGATCCCGTGGATGACGAAGGTCATGGCTCAACGCTCACGGGTCATTGAGACAGACCTCGTTGGCGGTCGCCCACCCTAAAATCGTCTTGATGTCACTGGCGCTCGGTCCCGCGACGGTCGGCGCCGTGAACGTCCCCCACGCGCGGTATTGGTTGGCATCGAAGAGGGTCCCCGAGCCATCCGTGCCGATCGCAAAGAGGCAATTGCCGGCTGAGGAGGCCGCCGGCGCCGCCACCTGTACGATAGGCAAGGGCGGAACACACCAGAAGTAGTTCGCGGCCGTGCGCCACATGAGGACGAGCGTGCGCTTGCCCCAGAGCGTGCGCTGGCCGGCCGCCGCCTCAGAGCCGGCCGCTACCTGCGCGATCGGATCCACGAAGGCGTTGGACCCGGCCTGGTTGTCGAAGTAGACATAGGCATCGCCCACTTGCGGGTTGATCGCGGGCGAGTCGCGAGCCAGGAACATCCCCGGGATATTGTTCGCCACTGAGATGGACATCGCAAAATGGAAGGTGCTTCGTGTCGCCGGCGGATCGACCAACGTCAGCACGCCCATCATCCCGATGCACGTCTGGCTCAAGTCGAGCGACGCCTGCAGGGCACTCACGAGACACGTCGCCGCGCCGTCCGTCGTGATGACGAGATTCGCACCCGATCCTGAGATCGTGGGTTGCTTGGCACCGTTCGCCTGTGTGACCCCGAACCCGGGATTGATCGTCCGACCGTCAGCGACTGCTGACACCTTGCCGGCCGCCTGCGTGATCCCGTACCGGACTGACGAGAGGTTGGACCACGTGATCGATGTGGTCGACGCCGCCAACTGATCGAGGTCATTGCCCGGGGCGGCGCCGCCGGCCGACGGGTTGTCGTAGCCGGGGATAATCATCGGCTGTGGCGACGGCGGGATCATGAAATAGCCCCACCGCGGCGGCCGTCGGGGACCACGGGGAAATGGCATAAAGGAAAAGAACTTACCGCATTACGCGACTTGCCACGCCGGGATGGCGTAGGTGTGCGTACCGTTCTTGACCTGCACGTAGACCTGTGGAGGGCCGGCTGCCGCGGCGGTCGGGCCGTTCGTGAGTGTGAGGACGACCGCCCCCGTGGGACTCGTCGCGGTCAAGAACGGCGCGAACGCGAACGTCGCCAAGCCCGTCGAGTCAATCGTGAGCGCGGTCACGAGCGCATTGACGCCGGATCCGGCACCGCCGGCGGGAGACGTCTGGAAGATGATCGACCCGCCGCCAACATTCCCGGTCGACTGACCGCCGGCGATCGTGTGGCTTGCCCCAGGGACGTTCGCGCCGGAGCCGCCAGTGACTCCGACGATGACATTCTGCGGGATCGCGGCCGTGGCACCATTGCCGAAGATGACTGTCGCGGCCGGGTCGTCGGTCCCGCCGATGAGGGTCTGATTCGCAGCGGTCGAGGTGAGACCGCGACCGAGTAGCCGCGCGCCCGAGTGCTGCGCTTGGCTGTTGCCGCCAATGACGGTCGAGAAGACGCCGGCGGCCGTGGCCGACGCGGGCAACGCCGCACCGCCGTTGTTGCTCGAGGAGCCGATGAGAATCGAATCGTGGCCCTGGGCGCCGGATCCGCCGATGCCTGACGCCAGAACGATATTCCCGCCGCCACCGCCCGCGGTGCCCCCGTTGCCGGTGCCGATCGCGATGTCGGTCGACTCGTTGGCCGATGCGCTCCGGCCGATGGCGATCGAGCCCAGGCCATGCCCGCCACCGAACGAGGCCGTGGCCGACCCGCCGACCGCGATCCCGAACGTGACAGCCACGGCCCCGAATCCGACCGCGACCTGACCGGTCAAGCAGGTCGCGCCTTGTCCGATCGCGACGCCGTTGTTCGCAAGCGCCGCGTTCCCGATCGCGACGCCACCGCCGGCGTTCGACCCTGCCCCACCGACGGCGGCACTGACACCGATCGCGACCGACCCGTTGCCTGCATTGACGGCACCGGTCGCGGCGCCATGCCCTATGACGACATCGTCTTGCGTGTCGGCCGTGGTGGCCGCGGTGCCGATGACGACCTGGTTCCCGGTGCCGCCCACCGGGACCGTGGCGCCGAACCCGATGACGGTCGCGTGTGGGGTCGTGCTCGGGCCGATCTCGATCTGGTCGGGCGGCCCGGCGGTCAGCCGAAGCGATGCGCTCGAGACAGCGGTCGCCGGCGAAACCACCGAGACAAAGAGACCCTGGGCGAGCGCGAAACTTGGCCCGGCCTGAATCCCGTTCGAGATGATGACCGACTGGGTACCGAAGGCCATGGAGGGCTAGCCCTCGCGGTAGAGCGTGCCGGCGTGTGCGCGGGAGAGAATGACAACGTCGGCCGCGACGGCGATTGCTATCGCGGCGTTCGTCTCGCGTGAGGCGCGGCGCGTGCGGCGCTCAGAGTCTTCGACGAACCCGTCGCGGATGCGCTCGGCCTCCTCGAGCGATGTCGCCGGCATGGCCACGGTCTCGAATCCGTTCCGCGCCACGACGAGGTAGTGCATCAGACCCTGACGTTCCCGTAGAGCGCGATCTCGTCACTCTTCAAGTAACTCCATCCCGACAAGGCGCCCCCCACCGTCCATGGGCCCGTGTTCGCGTTGTTCTGGATCAACATGTCGACCTGGGCGCCTTGCGGGATGTCGCGTAAGACGAACTCGAAATCAGTCGACTCGTTGGCGGCAATACGGGGGAAGAATTTAAATGTGAACCCGGAGACCGGCGCCTGATTGATCCGGATGATGTAGCTCACGTTCTCGGCCTGCGTCGGATTGTCGATGAAGATGGACGCGAGGCGCAACACCGTGAACATGTTCGGCGGCGGCACGTACACGAGCTCTGGCAGTAAGAGCTGCGCGCCGGCGACGGCTGCCAACTGCGTCCCTGCGCCGATCGCCGACTGCGTGCTCGTGACGTTCAGGTAGAACTGAAACGCATTGCTGGGCGGGAACTCCCAGACCGGGTGGACTTGGACGGCCGGGATCGCGTTCGGTGGCCCGCCGGGGTTCCCGGGATCGTAGGGTGCCGACACGCCATCGGCCGTGGCGTGGTACATCATCTCGTCCAAGTACGCGGACGGGTCGGCGGCCGCGCCGTTGTTCGGCATGCTCTGCGGCGGTACCCAGCGCTGATGCTGCGGCGGAGACATCGCCGCGCGGTTCAGACGCCGGATCAGCCCGCCCCCGTTCCGCTGGAAGGCCACGAGACTAGCGGCGCCGGCCGTAGTAGGCGCCCATCCCTGTGTCGCTCGGGCTTCCCGATCCGTCCCCGTTCCCCGAATCCGCCGGGACCTGCGTGTACGCCTTGAACCCCCAGTAGGTAAACCGGTAGTTGTAGGCGTTGACCGTGTCCAGATTCGAGAGCACGGTGTTGAGCACGGTCCCCTTGGGGTAGATGTACGCCATCGGCAGGTACTGCGGGACGATGACCGTGGGGATCGACGCGAACGTCATCACGTGCCGCGCCGTCTGGAACATGAACTGATTGTTCAAGGACGAGCTCACGTTGACCGTGGCCGGCGCGAACGACTTCTGAATCAGGTTCGTCGTATCGGTCACGATCATCGTCGGCAGCATGAAGACGAAGTCCGAGTCCGAGTCGATCGTAATCGAGAACTGGACGCTCGAGGCCCCGGCCGCCAGCGGCAGCGCGTCGAACCCGTAGGCGAACGCCTTCTTGAGGCAGAACCAATACTTCCGCGGGAGTGTGCCCAAGAACGGGTTCCCGGGCAGCAGCAAGTCCGAGATCGTCTGCGGGATCGACATCCCAGTAGCAGGGGCTTGCGGCATAGTGGTCAGCGCCCAGAGCGCGAGAGAAAGACGAAAGCGAATGGCGAGACTATGTGAAAAACACATACAACTGGCCGAAGTCGGGCCCCTACCACGACGTGCACGAGACTTCGGGCCCGTGCACGTCGTGTCCTGCACCCGCGATTACAACACGCGGCGGGTCAGTGCGCCCGGCATCCCGATACGCAGGTTGGTGGCTGCGTTGATCGCGTTCGGCGCGCCGGCGAAGATGATGCTCGCCAAGAACGCTTGCTGCGGCGGGATGATGATGTTGTTCCCGATGTAGTAATCGCCATCCGGGAACGAGTTGCCCACGAACTGGGCCTGGGTCGCCGCGGTGAACGCACCGGAGAGCACCGCCACCGGATAGCCCGAGGCGTGCAAGTACGTGAGCGGCACCTGCACGTACAGCTTGCTCGAGATCGTGAACTGAAAGAGCGCACGGGCCGTCGAGAAGAGGATGGCCAAGTCCTGCGCCGGGCCGGCCAAGGTCGTGCCCGCCGCACCCGCGGCCGCGATGGCCGGGAGCGAGAGCGGGTCGAACTGGAAGCTATTGATCTGGTGGAAGAACCCGGCCGGGAGCTGGCCGCCCTGGTCCAGATTGCCGAGCGTCTTATCGCTCTGCACCGTCTGGAAGTAGTTGAGGTTGGACACCGTGCCGGCCGCGGCGTACGACTGCGTGTCGTAGAACACCCACGGGATCGTCTCACCCTGCGCGGAAAACAAGGGAGTCGATCGACCGACCAACACGGCCTGCGGCAGGGCCTGAACAACGATGCGGAGTGACATAGGAGGCGAGAGTCTGAGTGAGAGAAGGAGTCAGTATCCGATTGATGTCAGGCCGGGCCTAGTGCCCGCCGCCCTGGTAGTAGGCGCCCATGAAGGCCGGGTCGCCGTGGTAGTCGCCGTGCGTGCCGCCGGGGAGCGGCGGGAAGAACCCCGAGGCGACGAAGGCGTCACCCATGCCCGCCATCTGCGGCGCGCCGGGGTAGAGGCCCAAGTTCCCGGCGAGTGACGTAGGGATCAGGCTCTCGACCACAGAGAGTACCGTGTTCAGGAACCCGCCCATGACGAGCATGCGGGCGTGCACATCCGAGACGCGCATCTTCTTGGCGACCACGCCCAAGAGCACACTCGTGCCGAGACGCTTGAGCGTATCGATCGGCATGAGGCCCAGAATCTCGGTCGTCGAGCTGTCGGTGATCGGGATGAGCGAGCTGCCTGCCTGGGCGGCGAGCCACCCGCCGGCGCCGAACAACGAATCCACTGCGCCGTTCATCACCGTCGACGTCAGATCTTTGACGATCCCCTTCCCCATCCCCATGAAGTCCGGGTTCCGCCGGCGGCGGCGATTATGCCGGCGCTTCCGGTTCAAGGCGACCGGGTAGGCGTTCCGGCGACGGGTCCGAGCATGCACCCGGCGGCGCGACGACGCATTGTGGCGACGGCGCCGCTTGTGCGTTGCGTGATGCGAGTTGGAACGACGGCGGCGACGGGTAGCCACGGAAACCCTCCGGCGGGAGTGAGAGACGTTCGTGCGACGACGGGTATGCGCGCGACGACGATTCGAGCGGCGCGCGGGCGCGGTGCGCGCAGATGTCCGCGCGTGGGCGCGGCGGCGGTTGGTGCGACGGCGCTTGCCACGGTTCGCCTTCCGCTGGTGGGCGGCGAGCGCGGCGCCGTGGAGCTTGTTCCTTTTGCGGCGACGTTTGGCCATTAGAGAGTTCCGGCGGGAAGGTGAACGGGACTTTCGCGGACGATTGCCGAAGACGACGAGCGCGGGGTTATTGACCCAGGAGCGGCCGGTCTCATCGGTGAGCCAGAGCGGGACACGTTTGGCCATGTCACCGGACCGGTCCACGCAAGAGGATGGACCCATCCGAGAGGAGCACGGCCTCGACGCCCGTGTCGTCTTTCAGTCCGCGGAGCATCAGCGTGTCCCCTCGTTCTTTCGGCTCGGGCGGTTCTTCGTGCTCGCCGTAGCCGAAGGCGTGGACGTAGGGGACGCCGTCATCGTCTCTGAGATAGAGGACGGCTTGGACGTTGTGCGAGATGATGATGCCCTTGCCGCGCGGGGGATTCCCGACGACCACAAGTGCAGGGTTTCGTCGGTGAGCCGGGGAGCGGGACGCCCTTGGCATGTCATGCGTCGACAGTCGAAGGCGCAGACGCGCGTAACGCTTTCATCTCAGCACGCCCCTCATCGCTCAGCGCATACTGAGACCAACCGGCCACGATTGACAGTGACTCGTCAAATCTCAGATAGCCACGGCGTTTAGCCGCACGCAACGCATTGTCGGACGGTGTGGGGATCGTCAAGCGAGTCGAGCTTACGCCTGCCGCGATCCACTCCAGCGCCTCCAGCATCCGAGCGCTCTGCACTGTGAGGCTCATGATCTGGCCCGGGAACGCCGGCGGTTGTGGCGTCGATAGCGACGCGGGTTCGATGCGGGGATGAGTTTCCCGACGCCGGAGAACCCCATAAGGAGCATGAGGCCCCCGACGCCAACGACCAGCCACACCCAGGAGGGAATGCTCGCGAAGGGGCTCGTGATCGTGCTCGCCGCCGCCGTCGCAAGCCCCGTCGTGTCGTAGGCGACCGTACTTGGGATCTGCGCCTGCACCGACTGATCGACCGAGGCACCGGCCGGCACCGTCATCGTCTGCGGGTTTCCGGACGAGTCCGTGTAGTTGACGTTCTGCGAGCCGTCCGAGTTCGTGCCCGTGACGACGTAGCCGCCGCCCGGCGTGGGCGAGAAGAGGCTCGTGACGTCAGACCAGAAGCTCTGACCCATGCCGCGTCGCCGTGGCGGGTACGCGCGCATGAGCGCTTTACGCCGCCGCCCGAACCCCGCGAGAGCGCCCTGCGTGTACGGCGCCACCATCGTCATCGCGTGGCTCTCCGGCGTTTCCGGTTGTGCCGACGACGATGGCGCCGCGGGTTGCTTGATGTCGTGTGATGCACCGTAGCACTCGCCGACGCCTTGGAGCCTCGCAGCAGGAAGAATCCGCCGATCAGCACCGCGGGCAGGAACAAGGGAGACGAGAAAAGCCCCGAGAGTCCCGCCGGCGCGATCGGGTTCTGCCCGACGATCACCGCCTGGCCCGTCGTCGGGTCCGTCCCGTACACGACGCCCGATGCGGCCACACCCGTATAACTGGGCTTCAGGCTGTTGACGTTCTGCCAGCCCTGCGTCGCCAACATTTGCAAGGCTTGCTGGCTGTACGTCCTGGTCGCCTGCGGGTTGTTCTGCTGGACTTGATTGACCGGGTCGAAGAGGTTTCCGGCCATCGTGTAGAGCTCGATCACCGCATCGACCGAGGCCGCGGAGCCCGGAGACGTCATCGCCGTCTCGTAGATCGAATACACGTGCGCTTGCCGCTCGGCGTCGGCACCGGTCGCCGGGTTCCCGCCGAAGATGGACGACAACGTCGACACGACGCCCGAGGCGATCGAGCCCGCGCCAGGCACGCCGATCGCCGCACCGGCGGCGTTGCCGGCCGTCGTGAGCGCGGCAGTCGAGCTCGACGATGACGAGCTGCTACTCGTCGGGCTGAAGAGGCTCGTGAAGTCGAACCCCTGTCCCATCCCGCGCATCATCGGGTAGGCGCCCATGTGCCGGCCACGCAGGAACCCGCGTCGCGCGACGGGCCGCGCGACCACCATCTGGTGCATCGTCATGGAGTCGACCTCATCGCGTCACGAGGTAAAGACCGCCCGCAATGAGCGCGATCGTGAGCCAGGGAAAGGGCTGCGAGGACGTCGGAACGCTCACCGGCCCACCACCACCACCGCCGCTGTTGTCAACGGTTACCGGTGGCGGTGCGGGAGGCGCCCCGGTCGTATCCGTAATGCCAGGTCCTGAGATGGGACCCGTGAGGATAGGCCCAGAAGACGGCGGGGTCTGGTAATTCACATTAGTCGGCGGCAATGCGGGCGGAGCTACGGGCGTCGGAACCTGGGTTCTCGTGCCCGTCACGACCGGTTTCGGCATGACCGGCACGGGGATCGTGACTTTGGGAGCGCCGGGGATCGAGATCGTCACCGGCTTGGTATTCACGGTGATGACGGGTTTGGTCGGTGCACCACTCGGCGCGCGTGGGGCCTGCATCGTCGAGCGCATGATGACGGGCGCTTGAAACGCCACGCCGGCACCCATGCCACGGGAGCGGAAGGTCCGCCGGCCGACTATCGGCACACGGCCCGTGCCCGTGAACTCGCCGTTGACCGTTCTCGGTCTATCCCAAAGTGTCCTACACCTTGATGACCATCTCCCTTGAGATGCACGGCGGTAATCCCTGTTGTGCTCGCGTGATGTCCACGTCGACCACTGGGCCGCCGCCGCCCAGATGTGCCGGAACCCCTAACTCCGTGAAGACATGAGCGAAGGGGGCTCGTTTGTCAAGAAACGAGACAGCCCGGAACTGGACAGATAGTCCTACTGAATACGCTATGGCACCTGAGAACGTGGCCACGTCATCGCAGTCACAACGGATGCGGATGCCGGCTAGCGCGAGCCGTGCTAAGTACTCCGGTTGGTACAGGAGTTCTATGCCTGGGGGGTCGTTCTCGAAGTCGATCGAGCGTTCGCACCAGGCGCGGATCTGGCGGGCGCGGTGCTCGAGCACTCCGACTGATCGCGTTGGCTCGACACCACATACGGTAGGCACGAGCCTTCGCACGTGACGATTACGAGAACCCCACCGGACAAGGTTTCGCATCTTCCCCAGCGTCCGCATCCGGCCCAAGTCGTCATCGCCGATCCAGTCGTGGGAGAGAACGCGGGGGGCGGGCACATCCGGACAATCAGGGGGCTACGGGCTCGGCGTCAAGGATGGCGGCTCGCACGGCGCGGGCGATGGAACGGCCCATCGGAAGCGGCACGCCTTGCGCGATCATTTTGAGCTGCGCATCGCGGGTATGACCACAGTCGTGCAGGCTGTGCAAGGCGCGAAGCTGTGCGCGCGACGGTCGCTCACTCACCCTCGGGCTCCTCGTCGTCACTCTGACTCAAGTCCTCTCGTCCCGCCTGTAGCATCATCTCGAGCCACACCGCGTACGGCCCGAACGCTGGAAACGCCTTCACGAACTGCTCACCGAAGGCTGAACTGTCGATCAACTGCGCGGCCGCATCGAGCTGGTCGTTCAATTCCAACCGGGTCAACAGCAAGTCGGCGCACGCCTTCGGGTCCTTGCCTTTCTTTGCGTATTCCAGAAACTCGCCCACGTAGGGCTCTAAGAACGGCGCCCAGAGGGGTCGCATAGGATCAGTGACAGGGCCGGAGACGACAGAGGGGGTGACGCCCGCTTGCGCGGCGATCGCCTCGGGTGGGATGTAGGCGGTCGGGGCGGGGGCGGGTGGGGGCAACGAGGGCTGACCGGGTGGAGCTCCGGGAGCCGCGCCGTTGGCCGGTTGGCCGTTCGCGGGATTGATACCGCGGCGGGCCAGATCGGCGCGGGTCGAGATCGTCTCTTTGACGAGCGCGATCACTTCGGGGGTGGCCGTCTTCAAGAAGCCGAGCCAGGAGTCATCAGAGGCATCGGCCGCGGGCACGCCGTTCCGTCGCACGCGCGTTTCGATGCGATCCATGAGGGCCAGCGCGTCGGTCAGCGCCGAGGGAGGCTCGGGTTGCCGAGCGTTCGCCTTGGCGATCGTCTCTGTGAGCTCGCGCGCGATCTCGACCGGGTCGCGGCGCTCCGTAAGCATTTTGACGGCGAGCGGCGCCAACGTCGGTAGCAATGCGCCCCAGTCGATAGATGGTTTGCTTCCCTGCGCCATGCGCTCGAGCCAGGCTTGCAGCATCGTGTTCTGCATCTGGCGATCGGCGCGCGCGGCTTCGGTAGACTCCTTAAATGCCTGCTGCTGCATCGTGAACAGCGACACGAGCTGCGACTCGAGGAGGGTCGTCCCTGCACCCGCTGGCGTGCCGTTCGCGTTCGACACGGGGCCTGTGGCCGGCGGTTGCTGCGCCGCGGGCGCCCAGGCAGGGATTTTCGGCGGGAACAACGTCTCATCGATGTCGAAGTCGAGGGAGCCCGCGTACTCGAAGCCCCCGCCCTTCCGCGGCCGGAACTTTTGCCCCAGAAACTTGCCGCCGCCGAACTGCTCGGTCACCCAATCGCCGTCGACGATGCCGATGGCGAACTTGCCGATCCGCGACTTGTGTCCGGTGAGTTTGCTCACGCGCCACAGGACCACGTGCGCCCCGCGGGGATTCTCGGACTCGAGCGCTTTGATCTCCGCATCGGCGACTTTCTGTTCGTCAGTCGCAGTCTCGGCCGCCGGCTCGGTTTCAGGGGCAACGGTGACGGTAACCCCGCCGCCCTCGGGAGTTTTTTCTACGGTGACGGCCCGCTTTCGTGGCATTTCAGGCGTCCGCTTTTTGTCCGAGCGTGGCTTCCATCTGCTGCGCGAGTTTGTTTCTGGTGATGAGCCAGTTCGCGCATGCCAGTTCTAACGCCGTTGCGTCCAAGAAGACGACCACCGGCTTTAACGCGAACTTGTTCGGCAACTGGGCGATGAAGTAGCCGGCTTTCTCATCTGAGATTTCGAGCATCAACTGCGCCTGTTGCGATCGATCGTTCGCCTTTAAGCACATCTCGCGGAAGGCGGCAGTGTCTGGCAATGCGGGTGGCTGGGGCATGAGAAAATCGAACCTATGGGATAGACCGAGAAG
>Ga0307478_10000475_pt1 | contig 41306 bp, 39 predicted proteins | sample atmos_gasesECM4C_2_FD_203713 | JGI IMG/M metagenome (GOLD analysis project Ga0307478, IMG submission 203713) | Hardwood forest soil microbial communities from Morgan-Monroe State Forest, Indiana, United States - atmos_gasesECM4C_05 | ecosystem: Environmental > Terrestrial > Soil > Temperate...
TCGCCGTACCGCCGCCAGCTTCAACTCCATTGCGTACTCTGGCTGCTTCGCTTTCTCTTGTGACATGCGTTCTCCTTGTCGAGAACTGTCACCATTTCCTCTGTCTCAGTTTTGGGGTGCACTCCAGACGGGGCACCCGGAAAATAAAGTGTGAGGGTGCCCCGTCCTTGTCTCGGCGCTCTTGCGGAGACAGGGCCTGCCCTGAGCTTGTCGAAGGGGCGGGGACTTTGACTTCGGATGCTGTGATCGTAGATTCCGGGTCGGAAGCGGTGGGCCAGCGCCCGTTCCATACCGCGACGCATGGGTTCAAAGGTAGGCTGAGTTCGAGCGCACAGCCGTGCTCGTGAAAATAATTCGACTCAGTTTCCGGGGAACAGGAACGATAGAAAAGATAGAAAGGAAGTCAAAACCCCCGCCCTGTCCCTCCAAAAAACGGAGGGACAAGGACGGGGCACCCGGAAAATAAAGTATGAGGGTGCCCCGTCCTTGTCTCCGCGCACTTGCGGAGACAGGGCGGGGATTTTGACTTCGGATGCCCGATCATAGATTGCGGGTTGGAAAGGCTGCGCCAGCCCCCTTAAAAACACTCCGGACTAGACGTTCAGGTTAAGATAGGGCCGACAATTGATGAGCGAACGCCCGCTGTTAGTCCGGAATTTAACTACAACCATGGTCCTTCCAAAGTCCATTTTCGAGAGCTCTTGGCAAAAGGCCCGGCCGGACTTAGCGGCGTTGCTGGCGGATTCCCTACGGTACCTATATCTCTGGATTGGGATGCTCTTCGCGCACTTTGTCAGGTTCGCAATGGCTCTGAGCGGGATCGACCCTGACACCGTGAGATACGTAGCGCTGATGGAAAGATGGACCTGGATTGCCAGCTTCGCATGTTTCTTTGCGCGGGTTCTTATTAGGGCTGCGCGAGCGGTTAGACGGGACTGACGATGAAGGAAGACCTCGATTACTACTTAACGCAAGACCACATTGCCAGACAGCGGACAATGGTGTTCTCCGTCGTCGCTGGTGCGTTGGCCGGAGCAATCGCAGAGTCAGCCAAAGCGCCCGGTGATGCCGCCCTCGGAGTGTGCCTTCTGGTGGTGGCTGTCATCGAACTCGCCGGGGCCTTCAGCTATGGGAGGGTTCGCAAAGACAATCGGCGGGCTGCGATGGTTTTGCCTATCCGTCGCTACCTATTACGCGCGGCGGTGCCCGCGATCGGCATATTGGTTCTAAGTCTATTGCGTATTCCCAACATCGAGGCTGCGGTAGTGAATCGTAGGCTTCGAGAGATTACTGGAGAAGATCCGTTTCCCTTCGAGAAGGTAGACGAACTGGTAAACTTCGCTATCCAAAACCGAATTCCAATACCCGAGAAGAGCATCGCCGCAGCGCAACAGCGAGTCCTTGCCGCCGCCGGGCCAGCGCAGAGCCCGTTCGTACCGTCGCCGGCGAGCAAGACGTTCTCCCGTCTTCAGGCATATACGCTCTACAACGTCGCCGACGTCCGTCTGCATCTGTCGGGCGCGATTCTTCTTCCGAGTCGTGTGTTTCAATTCTATGCTCCGGTGTTCGAGAGCTCCATCAGCGTAGTTGGAGAGTCTCGCAGCACCTCGATCATAGATGTGAGGTTCAGACGTACTGCAGACATGGCGGCGGCCCTGGACTTCGCACCGGGCATGCAGTCCGATGCATTAGTGGCTCGCCTAGGCGCAACCGGCAAGGGCTTGGCGCCTGCCGAAACTCCCGAGTTCATTCGCAGGGCGCAGGAAACGAGCGCTTACAATGTTGTTGCATTAGAACTTAACATTTCGAACCTGCACCAAACGCTGGACGGATTCATATGGATTGACGTTGCGTTTGACCGTTGTCTCATAGCGTATCGGGGCGGTGCCATTCACCTCCAAGGCGTTCGCTTCCTCAACTGCGAATTCTCAGCGTCTGACCACGAGGGCGAAAAGCTGATGGACTACATTAAGTCCAGCGGGAGCGCCCCCGTGACGTTCATTCGATAGCTGTCGCGCTTTACCCTCCCACCCCCCGCATGTTATCCTCATTTTGTCACCAAGATAAATCGAAACTGAGAACAGGAGTGCACCAGGTTAGTGTTAGCCAGAGAGCAAAAGAAATCTGTCATTGACCAGTATCAGACGCACGCGACTGACACGGGGAGCCCCGAGGTTCAGATCGCCATCATCAGTGAACGCATTGGCCAACTGACAGACCACTTCAAAACGCACCAGAAGGACCACGGCTCGCGCCGCGGCCTGCTTATGCTGGTCAGCAAGCGGCGTCGCTTGCTCGATTACCTCAAGAGATACGATTCCGAGCGCTATAAGACCGTCATTGGAAAACTCGGCATCCGCAAATAAGCGTTGGAGAAATCATCCTGGATTTTCGTGTGAATGTGGGTGCGCCATCCTAATCGCAGATTTTGCGATTCGGGTGGGAGCCTTCACAGTGAACCGTCCTCTCGGAATTTTTCCTGACAGTATCTTTGAGAACGCCGCCTTCCTGGCGAAGCCGGCGCGGCATTGAGCAAACTCCAACCCTGCAGGAGTTCAGGGCTTATTGCGGAGCGTAATCTCGGGGCCCAGCTCTCATGGCACCCGCTCATTCCATGGCTGAACGTGTTTTCCCGATCCACATTTTCTCCGCGTCTTCGTCTCGCTGCCCTAGGCGCAACCCGGGGATTCGCGCCTGCCCTCCTGATTCCATAAGCATAAGAAGGATAGAACAATGAAACCAGAAGTAAGTACAGTTACAGTAGACCTCGCCGGCGGCAAACAAATCTCATTCGAAACCGGAAAATTGGCCAAGCAGGCCCACGGCGCAGCCGTTGTTCGCCAGGGCGATAACGTCGTCCTCGCCACCGCTACGGCAAATGCCGACCCGCGCGAAGGCATCGATTTCTTTCCGCTCACCGTCGATTACCGCGAATACACCTACGCCGGTGGACGCTTTCCCGGCGGCTTCATCAAGCGCGAAGGCCGCATGAGCGAGCGCGAAGTGCTCACCAGCCGCCAGATCGATCGGCCGGTGCGTCCGATGTTTGCCGAAGGCTTCAAGTGCGAGACGCAAGTGATCGCCTTCGTGCTCTCCGCCGACAGCAGCAACGATCCCGACGTGCTCGGCATCAACGGCGCATCGTGCGCGCTTTCGCTTTCCGACATTCCTTTCCTCGGACCAATCGGCGCGGTTCGCGTCGGCCAGATCGGCGGCCAGTTCGTCATCAATCCCACCTACGATGAAATGCGCGAGAGCACGCTGAACATCATGGTGGTTGGAACCTCCGACTTCATCGTGATGATCGAGTCGGGCGCGAAGGAAGTCAGCGAAGAAGTAGTGGTCGATGCCATTGAATTCGGCCACACGGAAATCAAAAAAATCTGCGCAGCCATCAAAGACCTGCAGGCCAGAGTCGGCAAGAAGAAGCGCGAAGTGACTCCGCCGGAATTCGACCAGAAGTACTACGACGCGCTGAAGAAAAAAGTCGGCGCTGAATTGTCTGATGCGCTCGACACCAAAAAACATCCCAAGGCCGAAAGCCACACGCTGGTCAAAGACATCAAGAAGAAGTTGCAAGCGGAAATTCCAGAGGACGACGAAGCCGCGCAGGCGAAGCTAAAGCAGTATTACGAAACCCTCCGCGAGCGCATCTTCCGCGAAGAGGTCATCGAAAAGAAACACCGTCCAGACAGCCGCGCCTTCGATGAAGTTCGCGACATCTGGATTGAAGCCGGAGTTCTCCCTCGCACTCACGGCAGCGCAATCTTCACCCGCGGCGAAACGCAAGCGTTAGTCACCACAACCTTAGGCACTAGCGACGACATGCAGCGCCTCGAAGGCTTCGAAGGCGAAGCCAAAAAACGCTTCATCCTCCACTATAACTTTCCGCCGTTCTCGGTGGGCGAGGTCGCATTTTTGCGCGGCGCGGGACGGCGAGAGATCGGGCACGGTGCGTTGGCCGAGCGGGCGATTTCCGGCGTGCTTCCGACGGAAGAGGCCTGGCCTTACGCTATGCGCGTGGTGTCGGACATTCTCGAATCGAACGGATCGTCTTCGATGGCCACGGTGTGCGGTGCGTCGCTTTCGTTGATGGATGCCGGAGTTCCGTTGAAGGCTCCGGTGGCCGGAGTTGCCATGGGATTGGTGAAAGAGGGCGAGCAGTATGCCATCCTCACCGACATTGCGGGCGCGGAAGATCACTACGGCGATATGGATTTCAAAGTTGCCGGAACGAAAGATGGCATCACCGCGCTGCAGATGGATATTAAAGTGGCCGGCATCACTTCGCAAATTATGCGCGAGGCGCTGGCGCAGGCGAAGCGCGGACGGTTGCACATTCTCGGCAAGATGGAAGAAGTAATTACTTCCGGACGCGAGAAGATTTCCGACTTCGCTCCGCGCTTCTACACCGTGCAGATTCCGGTCGACAAGATTCGCGACCTGATCGGGCCCGGCGGCAAGATGATTCGCTCGATCGTCGAACAAACCGGAGTCAAGATCGATGTGGAAGATTCCGGCCTGGTCAAAGTCGCATCGAGCGATCAGGCTTCGGCCGCGAAGGCGCTGCAGATCATCGGCGATCTCACGGCCACGGCGGAAGTTGGGAAGACCTACCTCGGCAAAGTCACGCGGCTGGCGGATTTCGGCGCGTTCGTCGAAATCATTCCCGGCACCGACGGCTTGCTGCACATCAGCGAAGTCGCCGAGCATCGCATTGCCGATGTGCGCGACGAACTGAAGGAAGGCGATCAGGTGCTGGTGAAGGTGCTCGCGGTTGAGGGCAACCGCATCCGGCTTTCGCGCAAGGCGATTCTGAAAGAGCAGCGCGCAAAAATGGGAGGTGGCGAGGCCCCGCCCGTGGCCGCTGCGGCGGAAGGCGAATTCGTACCCGCTCCCGTGACAACCGGCACGATGGTGATCGAAGGCGGCGGCGATTTCCCCGACGAACCGGATTCCGAGCCGAACTTCAACCGCGACGGCGCGCCGCTGGCAACCAGTGATCGTCCTCAAGGCGATCGTCCGCACGGCGGAGATCGTGGCGGACGCGGCGGTAGACCCGGCGGTGGCGGACGGGATCGTGGACGCGGCGGACGCGGTGGACGTCCCGGTGGCGGCGGACGTGATCGTGGACGCGGCGGGCCAGGCGGGGGAAGGCACTAGGAGTTTTGCCACGGATTTACATGGATAAAAGGGGCCGCGGCGAGAGTCGTGGCCCTTTTGTGCGCCCAGGCGACTAAGAGCGGATTGTTTCAGAATCGTAAGCTAACGTTTATTGCTTCCGATTGACCGGGAACGACAACATTGTTGGACCATGCTCTGCGTTGAAGAAAGTTTCGTAGTGTGTCGAGATGGCGATCAACATTTCCGATGTTCCATCTCGAAAGATGTCGTTGTGGTCGTGGATGAGGCTTTTGGGTACGCCGATGACGTAAAACGGTGTATCGTTCCAGGCTCCGTCGGCCCCAAAATGTTTTTTCTGGTCGACAACTGTGTCCTCCCGGCACTTATCCTGCTGTCGATCTGTATTTCGATCGATACAAAAACATTGCTGCGTACTCTCTACCCAAATGTATGGCCAGTTATCCGGCTTGTCATTCCGGCAGGATGCATCACTTGTCTCTAGAATGACCTCGTGCGATCGCATCTCTTTAATGCTTGCTTCACTGTGGCGATAGTAATATGACTGCCCGTACTTGCAGAGTTGCCCCTCCTGGTCGCACGTGTTTTTATCGTCGTAGTGTCTGAATGACAGCGCTGAGGACGAGACAAACTGTGCTATCGGCATAATCTTTTCGGTGGCCCAGTCCCCATCCGAGGTGATCGAGATCATAATTGGAGCCTGCGGACCATTGCGTTCGATGCGAGCGCTAAACGGTTGTTTTCGAGATACTTTAACTTGTACTCTCTTAAACGCCTCAATTGTCTCTTTTGCTTCGAAGGCATCATTGGCGGCATTTAAGAATACAATGAGATCCGCGGGCACGGGAAAGCTTACGTCTGTTATCTGGTCTCGCGCGTGGGTGCTGTTCCAATCATCAGCGCATTCCTGTGCCTGTGCCTGCCGTTCGAGAATCAGCGAAAGCATCGGCTGCGTCAGGGCATGCTCCAACGCTCGAGCGCCGAATGAGTGTGCAATGATTGCGAAATGAGATAGCGCTTTACCTTTCACGACGGGCGTGTTGCACCGATCCTCGGGGCTGGGTGCAAGAGGGACGCCCTTGGTTTCGAACATCAGTCGGGTAACAACCTCGGTCATTGAGGGACCACCGACCCGCGTTGCTGCATCCCTCCGATTCCAGTAGGTTAGCGCGAGGTCCCCTGCCACCGCTTGTCCCCGCCAAGAAAGGAATATGCCCACTAATACCGGAGGTTTTGCAATGTCGAGAGCTTTGCGAGAACTTAGCCCTTGCATCAGCGTCTTAAAGCTGCGGAGGTTCTGATGCTCCTCGTCATAGGGAGAAGCGTTGTTGTGCCACCCGTGCACAAATGTAATGACTATCAGTTCCCGCTTTTCGCAGCCGGTAGGTGAATTACCTAGTTCGCAGTTTGCTTGCGCTTGAGCTTTTCGTACTACTGCCAGCGCATTGTCCAGCTGGGATGGGTGGATGGGTGAGTTGGTGGGCCGAGCTTGAAAGTTGTCTCGCGTTCCACGCAAATCCCCTATTGACCACATTTCGCCCATGTCGTCGAATTCGATATGCGCCAGATAAAAGCTCTGAGGCTCAATACCCTTTGGCGTGTAAACACAATCGTACGCAGACAACTTCGAGCAATCGGCATCCGGGGGAGAAACTGGGTCGACCATGGCTGGCAATTGTTTTGTGTATAGATCACGTCGTCGATATGAGCGATTAGAGACGCATCCACACATCAGCAGTAGGGCCCCTGGGACAAGGAATGCAATAATCAAACGTCGGGCGCTCATCGGAACTCCTTTTCATAGTGCAGAATGGAATCAACTACTAATAGGCGATGGGCTTCGAACGCCGCCAACGGTAACATGGGAAATAGCCTCTGCAAAGTAGCAAGTTAGTGGTGGAGTTAAAGGTGTAAATAGGATCATCGAAGCGGAAGAACACCTACCTAATTGGTATGCACTAGGTTCCGATGTGAACAAATGGGGACGCTTTCTTTCGGTGGCCATATTCCGCAGCGGCTGAAGCCGGGTTCATTTTTTCTAGGCTTTGCGGCATGGCTGAAGCCGTGCCCTTCGCGGTTGTGGTGAATCCTCCAGTGTTAGCAGAGCAGAATTTGCTCGGTTTGGGGTGTGAAACTCAGAGCGCGTGCGTGTTCGCGTCTCAGGCGTTTCTTGTAGCGGTCAGGCAGACATTCCGTAGCTGATGAGCAGGATTGTTTTTTGATCACGATAAGTGCTGCGGATAGAACAACACTCTGCGAGGCAGGAGAATGGATTCCGAATGGGTGCTTTGGCACGCGGGTTGCTCCGATCGGGGGATAGGGAAGGAACGTCTTCACATCTCTTGGAGGATTTGATGAAAAGGCAATTGCGATCTCTTGGGTTTTTTTGCGCTCTCGTACTTTTGTTAAGCGCTGGCATCGCGGTTCAGGCACAACAAAATACTCCACCGACACGAACGACCGATCCCACCGCGCAACAGCCGGCCACTCCCCCGCAGACGACGCCGGATCAGTCACGGCCAGCGCCGGATGCGCAGGCTCAGCCATCATCGGCTGAGGGGCAAAACTTTACGGGTACGATTGTGAAGTCCGGGGATAAGTACAAGTTTCAGGATGCCGCCTCGGGAAACACCTACGACATTGACCATCAGGAGCAGGTGAAAGAATTCGAAGGCAAGAAAGTTCGAGTGCATGGAACCTTGGACGAAAGCGCCAAGATGATTCACGTGCAATGAGAAGCGGTCGGTAAGAGTAGGTGGGTACGAGAAGGCCGCGACGAAAATCGCGGTCTTTCTCTCGTAGCGTACCTGGGGCTTAAATTCGGTTGTGTTGTGTGGACTCTTACGCGGCGCTGAAGGCGCCGCTCTTCCACGGCAGTGGACGCGTTCGTGGAGGCCCCTGCCTCAACGGCTGAAAGCCGGGTTCATTTTTGGCGAGGCTTTGCGGCACCCTTCGGATTTGCTCAGGGCAGGCTCTTGAAGCCGTGCCCTTCCCGGGCGGAATCAAGGTCAAGGTCATAATCAAGATCAAATTCAAAACCAAAGGTCAAAATAAAAACAGAGTCAAAGGCAAGCGGACAAAAGTGTCCGCTCCACACGGGCAAAATCACGGTCAAATTCCAATACGACGCGGGACAAGCAGGTTCCCTTCGGCGAGCTCAGGGCAGGCTCGAACGCCGTGCCCTTCCCGGTCAGAACTGTCAAGGCGGAGGCCTTCCGATTTCTAGGGCTGGATCGGCGCTGTCGGCAACGCGTTCTTGATGACCGCGGGTTTGTCGTCCAAGGGTTTTTCTGCGGGCTTCTTCACCGGGCCCTGCTTATCCGTCGAGTCTACAGCGAATAGCTGGTAGTGATCGTAGGCGTGGCGGCGGTGATAGTAGTGGTGGTTCAACTCCATGAAGATGTTGACGTTCTGGGGCAGCCACAAATCCATGTTCTTGTGGCCGAAGTGGACCGGGCCGTAGTCGGCGATCTGGTGCTGCACCGAAAGTTGTGGCAGAGGCTTAATCAGCTCCGCATCGATGCGCACGATCTGCAGGTTGTCGGTGGTAATCCAGGCGCGGCCCTTCATGTTCATCGGGTAGTGTTGCCCACCGACGTTGTATTCGGCGAAGCGGTTGGGCTTATCGTCGCGCTGGCGGAAGTGCACCAGCCACGTGGACTGGCCCTTCCAGTCGCCCACGCCTTCGCAGGTCATCTCGAAGTTGTCGCGCATGTCGGGATGGAAGATGAGCGCTAAAGAGATCGAACCTGAAGTAACGATGTGATCGGGAAGATCGGTGATGCCATAGCGCAGATTGCGGTACTCATCGGTTTGTAAGTAACCCGGCACATCCTCTGTGATCGAAGCCACGTAGGTAAACTTGCGGGTCTCTTTGGTGATCGGGGTACCGGTCTTATCGAGTTGTTCATGCGACATGTCTTCAATGGCAGCAAACTTGGTGATGTTATCCACTAACTCTTTGACACGCTCGCCTGAGCCTGCGATCACCTGCTGTACGGGGCACGGGACGCCTTGAGCGACCGGGGGCTTCACCTCATCAACGCCCGGAGGTCCCCAGGCACTGGGAGGAAGAGAAGGCGCAGAGGCAATGAGAGCCAGATCGATTTCCACCGGCGTGGGGGGTGGAGTTCGACCGTTGAGGCGGTCTTCGAGCTTGCTAATCAGCTCGTTGACCTGCGGAATGGCAGTGTTGCTCGGGTTGTTCTGTATAAAGAGCTTGAGCGCCTGGATCGCTTCAGGATTTTTGCCGAGGTTGGCCAAAGCCTGCCCCAACACTAGCTCGGCGAGACTGCCCAAGCCCTTGCCGTAATCGATTGCCAGCTGAGCTTGTTCGCGGGCTTTTTCCTGTTCTTTTTGCTTAATGTAAACGTCACCGAGGAGATAGTGAGCCATCCAGTAGGTAGAGTCGGCGGCCACTGCCTGCTCGAGAGTCTTTCCGGCGGCGTCATACTCTTTACGTTCGAGTTGCACCCGTCCCAGCAGAGTAAGCGCCTGCACGCTGTGCGGATCGAGAGTGACCGCCCGGCTCAGGTAGGTTTCGGCCTTATCCATGTCTTTGTGCGCCATGGACAGATAGCCAAACAGGAAGTTGACCTGGGCGTTGGAGGGGGCGAGTTTGTAGGCCTTATCCAGTTGCTTTTGTGCCTCTTTGAAGTTGCCGGAGCGCAGGGCATTGACCGCTAGCTTCGTCTCCCGGCGAGCGTTCGCAGGCATGGCAGCATCGGGAGCGTTCAAGTCGACTGCCATCGCATCTTTGTGCATTACGAGTTTTAATTCGCGCTCCGTGATAAGGCCTGAAAGATGCACGGCCTTATGTTCCGCCAGGTACCCGACGGCGCTGGCATCAATTTCGTAGTCACCAAAATCGATCTGGCAGAAGAGGATGTCGGAGTCGCTTCCGGTAGTATCCCAAGTATCGATGTTGCGCTTCTTATCGTGTAGCTTAACGACCGCTTGACGGTCGAGATGCTTCCCGTTTTCGTCGACGACCGTGATCAAAAGCTTTTGGGTTTCGGAGCAGAAAGGCCGACTGGTCTCGCTCATCCGGATCTCAATGTTTTGTCCCGCAGCGGGAGTTACAGAAAGCAGCAACTGGCCCGAGATCCCAGCGATGATTAGCAGGCAGAGGGACAAAAACCTTCCTTTGATCTGGGTCATAATTCTCCTGAAAATGCTCGATGGATGATTGCGGGGGAGCGAACGTTTAAGCAACGAACCATTTTACCGCAATCCGGTCGTTATAGAGTCAAGAAATTGTCGGTTTTGGCGGTGGGGATACCCTCCGTGCTCCCTACGGAATGGTGGATTCACTAAAGCAAGCGACTCCAGCGCAAGTTGTTCGGTAGCACGTGCCACGATTACGGCGTGTGCCTGAAGTGGCGCTTGAAGCAGGCCGAAACCATGTGTTCGGTGACGGCGTCGAAGCCGTTCAGGCCCTGAGGAGTTACGCCAGCACTGACGTCTTCCGGACCGTTGCAGTGGTCGATTCGGGTTACCGAATAGGCTGCAGTTTGACCGGAGTTGGTGAACTGCTGAAAGAAGAATTGGGCCTGCGCCGCTGAATTGTTCTGCTCGGAATCGACGTTGCTGCACAGCCAGCCTGCCAGAGAGGTTTGCGGATAAAAGAAGCTAGGCTCGTCATTGCCATCAACAATGCTCATGGCTTGCCATGCGGCGTTCGCTCCCTGGCCGGTAACGTTTCCGGCATTACAACTCGGCTGGCCCGACCAGTGTCCCACCAGCCCGGGGTCGGCATTCACATAGTCGGGAGGGTCCGGCCATTGCTCGCCATTGCAGCCAAACTGTCCCGTCGGGCAAACGGTCACGGTAGGTGCATGGGGAACCACGCAGCCTTGTTCGATGTTGCCGAAAACCGGTCCGGAGAGCAGTTCCACGTCATCGAGATAACTCGAACTTCCGTACCACGCCAGCGAATACGCTGCGGCTCCAGCCCCGGCGCTCAGCGCCTGCACGCACATCCCACCCTGGTTGTAAAGATTGTCGTAGATATAGTTCAGAAAGGTTGCGGGGCGGCACGCCGCATCTCTAATACTGGTCCCGCCGGAACCGTTGGTGGCTTCCCAATCCGAATCCCAAGTTACATAAACCAGTTGGAAACCATCCTCGATATATTTTGCGGGATAGCTGGGGTCTTGATAGGCGCTGGTGCCGCCGCCACCTTCGAGGAAGACAATGGTGCCTTTAACTTCTCCTCTGGGATTGATAACACCATAACTAAAGCCAATATCCGATGCGTTCGCGCAGTCTTGCACCATCCCACTAAAACAGCTCATCCCCGGATAGTAAGCGGCTGGGCAAACTTGCAGTTGCTTGATGGTGCGTGGATTAATATTGCCGAGCGGCAAAGGCGCGCGCTGCGCCTGCGCAGAAAGCGCGCCAAAAATCATGGTGAAGGCAATCACCGCAAAAGCCGTGCCTGCGGCGGCGTACAGAGGGTCTTTCATCCTAAACATAACTTCGACATCATAAGATAATTGCGGCGTTGCAGGTACGGCACGGAAGGCTAGAGCCTTCTTTCTCTGCCCATTCCGGCACAAAGGGCATGTGCTTGCGACTGATGGATTTACCGGATCGTTGATCAGGCGCACCTCTGCGATAATGAGGAGCAGGAGCCGCCTCTAGACTTCTGGGTGACGAAGTCCTTCGTTCGAACTTTCCCCATGACATCTTTAGTGTTTCGCACTGTTGGATGCTTTCGTACGCTAGGAATTCTCTCGATTATGTTGCTCTCCGGAATCACTGCGGGAATGGGCGGTGTGGCAGCGCAAACCAAGCAGGAGACGCAACCGCCGGCGGTGCGCGCCATCGGACGCAGACTTCAAGAGAAAGGTGTACCGAATTTTGGGGAAGTCACGACTACGCTTTACCGAGGAGGCCTGCTCAATCCGACTGGAATCAAGGCGCTGAAACGGCTGGGCATGAACGTGATCATCGACACTCACGCCAACGATGTGACCGAAGAGAAAATCGTTGAGGGCCTTGGGATGAAATATGTCGCGATCCCGTGGCATTGCCCGTGGCCGCATGACGAAGTGTTTGCGAAGTTTCTGCAGGTGCTCCATGAGAACAAAGGCAAGAAAATCTTCGTACACTGCCGCCTGGGAGATGACCGCACCGGAATGATGGTCGCGGCCTATCGCATGGCGGAAGAGGGTTGGACCGCCGACGAAGCGATGCGGGAGATGAAATCGTTCGGCTTCTCGCGAAGCCATCACCTCTTATGCCCGGGGCTGGCGGGCTATGAAAAAAAATTCCCCAAGCGGCTGAAAGAAGATCCAATCTTTGAGGGTGTGCGCGGGAAGAAGGCGAATTAGTTGTGTTCTTTACTTGTCGCCTAGTGGAAGATGCGCATCAACCCTGTTGCAGGGAGGTCAGGCATGAGAAATCGATGAGGCTTCCCTTCTGCGGCATTGGCCAGCGCTTCAGCTGCGAGATACCCGCTGCGCACCGCGCCCTCCATGGTGGCGGGCCAACCTGTGGCGGTCCAGTCCCCGGCGAGGAAGACGCGCGGCCACTCAGTGGCCTGCTGTGGGCGGTAAGCGTCAATGCCGGGACGCGGAGAATACGTGGCGTGCACTTCCTTGATCACCGTGGACTTCACCAGATTCGCGGTTCGCGCCACCGGGAAAAACTCGCGGACTTCTTTTAGGGCTAGGTCGACAATCTCGGAGCGCGACTTGTCGATTAGGTTCTTCGAGGCGCTGACCACGAGTTCGATGTAGCTGCCGTGCGACTCAGTTTTTGCTTCCGCTCCGCGCCCTTCCAGTAGCCGCGATTTGTGGAACATCCACTGAATGGTGCGGTCGAGCAGGACGGCGTGATCGAGGTCGCTGATTTGCCGGTCAAACCACAGATGAATGCCAGTAATCGGAGCGGACTTGAAGTGGGCCAGCTTTTCGCGCAGCGGGGCAGTTTCGGCGCTTTGCGGCAGCACGCGTGCGAGGCCGTCGAAGGGCAGGGCTAGAACGAGATAATCAAAATCCACTTCCCCATCGCCAGTACAAATCCGCACCCGCCCCGGCTCCCGAGAAAAGGCTTCGAACGAATTGCGAAACCGAATCTCGCCGCCGCGCGCGCGAATGTAGTCTCCAGCCCGGTTGTAAAGATCGGTCAACGGAATGCTCGGAACGCCCATATGCCGCGCCGCAGGCGACTTCATCGACTCACGGACTACCTGGGCGGCGTAGGGGACCGAAATGAGATCAAGGTCTTCACTAAGAGCGCTAACCAGAATGGGCTTCCAGAAGCGTTCGACGGCGTTTCTCGTTTGCCCGTGGCGCTCACACCATTGCCGAAAAGACTGCCCGGTGTCCGCTTGCTTGCGCAATGCGAGCGCGGCGATGGCACGCGAGATCGCCAGCTTGTCTTTTCCCGTGAGAAACGGAAACCGCAAAAACGAAGGCGCAGTGTGCAGCGGCGCGGGCAGCGGCGAAGCATGCATCACGCTGGAGCGGCCGCCCGGTTCGATGAAGGTCATGTCTTCGTACCATCGAATCTTGTCCTCTACGCCGATGCGCCGGTAAAACTCAACCAGGTTGGTGCAGACTCGAAATAGTACGTGCTGGCAGTTATCGACAACCTCGCCGGTGCCGGGATGCTCATAGGAAGACGCGCGGCCTCCGAGATAAGGCCGCCGCTCGAACAGGGTCACGCGAAAGCCCGAGTCGGCGAGAGCGCAGGCAGCCGCCAGTCCGGCGAGGCCGCCGCCGGCGATGGCTACGGTCGGTGAGTCAGTCATGCGGAATTCGTGCAAGGGTAAATTGCTGATTACTGATTTCTGATTGAAAACCTCTCCTACGATTGTTCAATCAACAATCGGAAATCAGCAATCAACAATTTCTAGATGGTATCAAGTGAGGCGCTGCCAGAAACCTTTCCCCAGAATCCGCAGCTTTTCGCCGACCGTGAGGCTCACCTTTGCACTCAACACGTCATACTGGCGAGCGGCGATTTTTTCCAGCAGTTTGCGATAAATATTTACCAGCACCCACAGCGCGGGCTGGCTATCTTCTGAGATATAGGGAATGAGCTGCTCGCCGGCCTGATAGAAGTCGCGCGCGCGGTCGCCTTCCATTGCCAGCAGCGGCCGCAAACGCGCCGGATCCGGCGCATTCAGCAAATCTGCGGCCGACAGTCCAAACTTCGAGAGGTCTTCTTCTGGCAAGTACACGCGGCCCATGACAGCGTCTTCTTTCACGTCGCGAATAATGTTCGTGAGTTGAAACGCAAGACCACATTGCTCAGCCAACGGCTCGGCTGCGGGATCGCGATATCCAAAGATGTGGATGCAAACCAGCCCCACCACTGACGCTACGCGATAACAGTAAACTTTCAGATCTTCGAAGGTTTGGTAACGAACCGTAAGAGCCGGAGCCGCGGCATCGTGCGCCGCTTCCGCTTCCACGTCCATCGCGGTTCCCATGGCCAGCTCGTCCAGCAGTCCGGCGGGAATGGTGTATCTGCGCTGCGCATCGGTGAGAGCCAGCAGAATGGGATCGTCGCTGGGATGGCCTTGCTGCGCTCCGTGCAACTCGGCCAGCCACACATCCAGTTTGTAGCGGCGTTCCGCAAAACTCAGCGTGGCATCATCGGCAATGTCATCGCAACGCCGCATGAAGGCATACACGGCGCACAAGGCTTCCCGCTTGCGCTTCGGGAGAACTAGGAATGCGTAGTAGAAATTTTTGGCGTTGCTGCGCGTGATCCCACGGCAGACCGAATAGGCCATCGTTAACTGTGCTGGGGCCGGATTCCACGGAATCAATGCTGGTTGCGCTCCTGCACTCATAAGAATTTCCCAATTGCAGCCCGCGCCACCAGCGCCAGCTTGCGCGGTTTAGAGATTACCGGACGCCTGCCGAGCACGGCAAATTTTTGCCGCTCGATGGCATTCAGAATCTCCTGCCCGCCGCGGCTGAACAATTCCAGGTCGACCGCTAATTCTTTGTCGACTTTTGCGACCAGAGGCAGACCACGATCGAACCACTCGCGCGCCCGCTCGACTTCGAACTTCATCATCTCGCAAAACGCAGGCGTGTTGCGCTGTTGCGCCAGATCGCCTTCGCTTACGGAATACCGCCGCAAGTCTTCCAGCGGAAGATATATCCGGTCCTTGGCATAATCCACAGTTACGTCCTGCCAGAAGTTCGCAAGCTGCAGCGCGGTGCAAGTGTAGTCGGAAAGCTGCTGGCGTTCCGCATCGCGATAACCGCACAGGTAAAGCACAAGATGGCCTACGGGATTCGCCGAATAGTGGCAGTACCGGAAAACATCGTCAAAGGTCTCGAAGCGCGTAACCGTCTGATCCTGCCGGAAGGCGATCAGCAAGTCGGAAAACTCATGCTTCGGAATTTCAAACTTGCGCACCGTCTCGGCTAGAGCCACAAAAACCGCATGCCGCGGCGCACCCGCGTAGCAGTCATCCAGCTGTAATTGCCACTCGTCGAGCAGAGCTAGCGATGCCGCGGCGTCGCCGACTTCGTCGCCCAGGTCATCCGAAATACGGCAGTATGCGTAGACGTTGAAAAAATCCTGACGCAGTTTTTTCGGCAGAAACCACGTGGCCACGGAAAAGTTTTCGTAATGACTACGCGCCAGGCGCTGGCAGTATTGCCGGGCCTCATCGAGTGAGGGCGCAGATTCTGGGATCGCGTATTGCGCAGGCAGACGACTCCAGCCCACGGCGGCGGGCGGCATCGCGAGACGGGAGTCGGCGCTAGTTGCAGAAGTCATTCAGTAGGTCAAACCGCTTTCTGCTACGGCACGACTGAAGTCGGGACCTTCCCAAACCTGGCTGATACAGGCTTTTTCCACAACCTCTTAACGTCGCGTCCTTCCCGGTCTATGCTGTGCCGGGAGCGTTCATGGTGTCGAGCAAAAACTCTGAGCATCGTGAGAACTCCTGGCATCGCCGGAGACGCTATCCAGATGCATGGGGTCCTTCGCTCCGCTCAGGATGACAGGCCATTTTGGTCGGCCGCTTTAACAGGCCGTGCTGACAGGCCGCTTTCAAGACGCTTTTCAGGACGACAGGGAACTTCCCCTATCAATCATTGCCAGGAAATCAGCGCCCAAAAATCAGTGCCCGGGAATGATCGCAGTCTTGATGTCGCCGCCACGGTTCAGCATGTGGCGCAACACCTTCTGCAGGCTCGAGAGCGGGGCTTCACCAGTGATGTAATCCGTTGGCCGGATTTTCTTGGCCGCGATCAGCCCGAAAGCCCGCCGCACCGTTTCCGGAGTGTGATGGAACGTGGCCTTCAAAGTGATCTCGGAGTAGTGCAGGCGACTGGTGTCAAGCTGCACTTTGCTTCCGCTGGCGCAGCCGCCAAAGAAGTTCACCGTGCCACCTTTGCGCACCATCTCGACCGCCCATTCCCAGGCCTCAGGACGTCCCACGGCTTCGATCACCACGTCGCAGCCGCGCTTCAGCGGGGTCAGCGCGCGCAGTGCCTCCACCACGTTGTGCACCTTGGTGGTCTGCACGATTTCATGCGCGCCCATGTGCTTGGCTGCGACAACCTGTTCGTCGCGCTTCACTACCGAGATCACGTTGCAGCCGATGGCGCGGGCCACCTGCACAAACATCAATCCAATCGGCCCTCCGCCAATAATCGTAACCGTGTCGCCGATCTCAACCCCGGTCTCATGCAAGCCGCGCAACACGCAGGCCAAGGGTTCGGTCATAGCTGCGTCTTCATAGCTGACGTTCTGCGGGATGACCAGCATATTCGCTTCCACAATTCGCCGGGGCACGCGGATGTACTCGGCGTACGCTCCGTTATTAAAGAGCAAATCTTCGCAGAGATTTTCCTGATGCTTCGAGCAGTAGAAGCACATCTGGCAGGGCGCTGAATTCAACGCCACCACGCGCATGCCTCTTTTGAAGGTGTGGACGCCTTCACCCACTTCTTCCACCACCCCAGCCAGTTCGTGGCCGAACAATGCCGGCGGCACAATCATGCGTGCGTGGTAGCCGCGCTGGTAAACCTTGAGATCGGTGCCGCAGGTGAGCGCCACCTGCACTTTGACCAGTACTTCCCCTTTTTCTACTCGGGGGATTGGTACTTTTTCAATTTTAAGATCTTCTTTGCCGTAGAGAACCGCAGCCGTCATTTTTCCATTCACTGCTGGTTTCCTTCCCAGGCCTCACGATTCCAACTAGTACCCGGCTGAATCACCACTTTCATCGACCCTGGCTGAGGATGCGCCGCCAAATCCAACGCTTGTGCGCTTGCCTCCAGCCGGAAACGGTGGCTGATCAGCCGCTCCAGATCCATCTCGCGATTCATCACAAAATCTACCGACTCCTTTTGTAAGTCCACCGATGCGCTATAAGAGCCCACCAGCGTTTTCTCGTCCACGCACACTGCCGCGGGATCGATTACAACTTCTCCCCGTTGTGTCTGCGCAAATAACAATACTCGTCCACCGGGGCGGGCCGCATCCATGGCGGGACGGATCAAGCTGTTACTGCCGACCGCCAATATTACAGCGTCGGCTCCCCGCCCTTCTGTCCGCTCCCGCACATAGCGAATGGCGTCATCCTTTGACGCATCTACCATATGTTCAAATTCAAGGCTTTTAGCTATTTTAAGCCTCTCGGGATATAAATCGGAAGTGACAACCGTTGCTCCAGCCTTTCGTGCCAGTACACACAGTATGATGCCGATCGGCCCTTGCCCGATGGCCAGTACGGTCTCGCCCGGCTGGAGCCGCAGAGCCTCGATGCCTTTGATGCAGGTATTGACCGGTTCCACAAAACAGGCCTGCTCAAACGAGACGCCCTGAGGAATCTTTACCGTTCCCTGGTCGACGATCCAATCCATCACCCGGACGTATTCCGCGAAGCCACCGCCGGAAGGTTCGAAGCCCGCGGTGCACCCGACTTTCTTGTAGGTCAGGCATTGCGCGAACGTCTTATGCAGGCAGTAATAACACTGGCGGCAGGGGATGTGATGAAAGACGACCACTCGATCCCCCACTTCGAACTTCCGCACGCCCGCCCCGCTTGCCGCAACCACTCCAGCCGTTTCATGACCGAAGATGCGCGGGGCAGAATGCGATCCGGTGGCAATTTTCTTGAGATCCGTTCCGCACACTCCGCAGGTATGCACTCGCACGAGCAACTCTCCGGCGCCGATCTGCGGCACCGGCACCGTCTCCATCCGGACGTCGTTGACGCCGCGGTACACCGCCGCCAGCATCGTCGCAGGAATCGACTGCGTTCGATCTTCGATTGCGAATTGTCCGGCGATTGCCATAACTTGCCTTAGATGAAGTCCAGCCGCGATTCGCTTCTTCCGTCCACGGCCGCTGCCAATTTACTTCTGACCCTCGTCTTTCTGACCCTCGACCCGATTTCGCGGATCGTTGTTGGTGAAATCCACCGCCACCGTCATCGACTCCAGATAAGGACTATCCGGCGGATTGAAGCGAAAAGCCTTGATTTGCAGCACCACGTAAAAACTGTCGACCTTAATGATTCTCTTCGTTTGCACTGGCACTTTGGCAAACCGGCTGGGATCGAGCTTTGTGATCGCATCTTTCGGATCGTCCGGACTGTCCGAGGGCACCACCGATGTCAGCAGCACATTGTCATATAGCTTGTGCTGCAGATCCGCCAGCTTCGCCTGCCATGACGTAATTTTCGTGTCTCCTACTGGCACCACAGGCTCGATAGAAAATACATACCGATCGGTGCCACGGGAATCCTTGATCCGCTCGCGATAGCTGGAGTCCTGCGATGTGAGTTTGGCTTCGAAGTCGTCTTCGATAATGTGTGTTGCGCCCTGTCGAAAACTTTCTGCATAAAAAACCGCCGGCGCTTGTTGAGCGCACAACGACGGCGCACCCAACCCTGCAAACAACGCAGCCGGCAAAATGGCCGCAAGCAACAATCCTTTCACTGGCGACTCTCACCTCCGATTCGATTTGCGGATAAAACCGGTGGGGCTGTTCGTGTGCCCGCCAACGCAGCTTCCTTCAAATTGGACTGAAAGCGCTCCAGATGCGCGCCTAGCACCTTCGCCGCCCTGCTGCTGTTTCTTGCCAGCATGGCGACGCGCTTCCACAACCACGGACGCAATGCAACGTACATCACGAAGCTTGCCGTTTTGAATCGGCCGACCGCATCGATGAAGTCAGCCATCTGCAGCATTTCAAAATCCAATTCATCGGAAATCACTTTCGTGGCGCCGAAAGCGATTCCGTGCACACGAGCCGCCGCCAATACCGCGGCCGCTTCCATATCGACTGCGCGCGCCTGGTAAGCCTTCGCCAGCTTCGCTTTCTGCTCGGCTCCAGCCACCGCCATAAAAGTCACAAGCCGGCCATCTCGCTGCGCATCGCCGGTCTCAAAACGGCCACTCTCGAAACAGCCAGTCTCGGAGCGGCTTCCATCGCGCGCATCGATCACCTCAACCGGTCGAAAAACCTCTCCCACGCGCAAAGTCTCATCCAGCGAGCCCGCGAACCCGACCGACTCAACTCGCGCGGGGTGGTAGAGCGCGATCACCGCTTCGGCGGCTCGGCGCGCGCATTCCATACCGATTCCGCCGCACACTACGACTAATTCGTCCCGCTCGAAGAAAGCAAACCTGCGGCCTTCAAACTCCCGCTCGATGCGGCTCCAATTCCTGATCAGTCCCTTAACTTCGCGCTCCAGCGCGGCGACGATGGCGATCTTAGGCATAATGATTCGCCTGGAACCACGCGACCGCCCGGCTCAATGCATCGTCCACCGGCACGGTTTTCCATCCCAACTCGCGCTCTGCCTTGCCCGAGTTCGCCCACATCTTTTTCTTTCCCATGCGCACGGTTTCGATCGTGGCCCGCGGCTCGCGTCCCAGCAAGCGGCCTTGCACCGTCTCGTCCACAGCGCCCGCCGCGTACGCAACGAAGTACGGCAGCTTCAATTTGGGTGAGGGCAATCCCGCGATCACGCCAAGTTTATCCAGAATCTGTTTGAGCGTCAGGTTCTCTCCGCCCAGAATGTATCGTTCGCCACTCTTGCCTTTTTCCAGCGCTGCAATATGCCCGCGCGCACACTCGCGCGCGTCCACCAGATTCAATCCCGTTTCCACGTACGCGGGAAACTTTCTTTTCAGAAAGTCCACAATGATTCGCCCCGTGGGAGTCGGCTTCACATCCTGCTCTCCCACCGGAGTCGTCGGATTCACCGTCACCACCCGCATTCCTCCGCGTCCCGCTTCCAGCGCTACCTGCTCTGCCATAAACTTCGAACGCTTGTAGTGACCAATCATCTCGGCCAGCGAAGCCGGAGAATCTTCGTCTGCCAGATGGCCATTGCCCGTGAATCCCACCGTCGCGACGCTCGATGTGTAGACCACGCAGCGTACAGAATTCTTTCGCGCGGCTTGCAGAATCGCCTTCGTTCCTTCCACGTTCGACCGGTACATCTCCGCCGGATCCCGCACCCACAACCGGTAGTCGGCGGCCACGTGAAAGACGGTATCGCAGCCTTGCATTGCTTTTTCTAGAGAGGCGGGATCGCGGAGATCGCCGGTGGCGGTTTCGGCGTTCAAGCCTTTCAGATTTTTCAAGTTGCTGGTCGAGCGCACCAGCAGTCGCAACTGTGCACCCTGCTCGGCCAAAACGCGAGCCACGTGGGATCCTAGAAACCCGGTGGCACCTGTGAGGAAGATGAGCATTTTAGGAACTAGGCAGAAGTTCTCCAACAGCTACCGCAGTCATCGAAGCCATTCAACCGCGACCGGCCCGCTTATGCCGTTTGGGCGTCGTTCGCATCGCGCGGCCAGAAAGCTCGCCTGTACGGCGCACCGAGTGAGTTGCGGAGAGGATGCCCCGCAGAGCTTCGTTCACTGCACCCTCGGTGGGGAACGCCTTCGCGACATCCGGTTCGAGCAGAACGACATTGCTTCCCTTCCGATACTGCTCATAGTATTTTCCGCGTATTCCGCCCTTCATCGAGGAAAAATCGTATTCTGGCCGCATGTCGCCGTTGCGTGACTGCTTAGTATCCTTCTTCATAAAATCTTCTCTCGCCTGGCGTCGCCGACCTTGCGCTAATGATTCGGATCGCTTCCCGGCGCTCGGTGTGCGCGACAACAACCAGGCGGCCACTCACTGAGGTCCCAATCGTTAGGAATCTTTGCTCAGCCGCTGAATGTTCGATATCTGGAAACGTAGTCGCCAGTGGATCGCCAAATACCGTCGCGGCTTCGCGGAACCCCAGTTTATGCTTCCGCCGGTTTGCCGCATCCTTGCGCGGATCCCATTCGAAGTTCATCGGGCCAGTTCAGTTTATCCAACGCCTTTGGCTGAACCGACAGCGCTAACCGCCAACGGCTAATTGCTGCTTTTCTCCATCACCTTGGCATAAGTCGTAAGTGCGAGCAGCGGGAAGTACTCCCGGTAGAGGTGATACTTCAAATAGAAAACTCGAGGAAAACCCGTTCCCGTGAAGAAATCCTCGTCCCACGAACCATCGTCCTTCTGCGTTCGCAGCAGATAGGCAATGCCCCGCGCCACGGAATCGCTGCGTGTATCGCCCACCGCCAGCAGGCCGAGAATCGCCCACGCGGTCTGCGACGGCGTGCTCTCGCCGACTCCGCGCAACGCCGGATCGTCATACGAACCGACGCTCTCGCCCCAACCCCCATCGGGGTTCTGCACCATACGCAGCCACTCCGCGGCCTGCTGTACGCAAGGCTCGTGGCTATCCATCCCAATCGCTTCCAGCCCGCGCAACACCAACGCGGTTCCGTAGATATAATTCACGCCCCAGCGGCCAAACCAGCTCCCATCCGGCTCCTGTTCGTCGCGGATAAATTGAATCGCCCGCTTCACCGACGGATCGCTCTGATCGTAGCCGTAAGTCGCCATCATCTCCAAAATTCGCCCGGTGATGTCGACGGTCGCAGGATCGAGCATGGCATTGTGATCGGCGAAGGGCACCTCCTGAAAAACCATGCGGTTATTGTCTTTGTCGAATGAAGCCCAGCCGCCATTCTTGCACTGCATCGAAAGAATCCAGTCGATGGCCCGTTGTACGGACTCACGCTGGTACCGCCCGTTAGGATGTTCGACCCGGCTCAACGCCAGGCAAACCATCGCGCTATCATCGACATCCGGGTAAAACTCGTTGTTAAACTCGAAGTACCATCCGCCCGGTTTGCCTTTCTTATTCTTCACCTGCCAGTCGCCGACCGTCCGCACCTGTTTCTGCAGAATCCAGTCTGCACATTTCACCATACGCGGATCGTTCGCCGGCACGCCCGACTCGCCGAGCGCGAACATCGCATACGCCGTGTCCCATACCGGAGACATACACGGCTGCATGCGGAAAGTGTCCGCTTCTTCGATGCCGAGCTTCTCGAACTCATCCATCGCGCGGATCACCTGCGGATCGTCGAGAGAGTATCCCTGGCAGCGCAGCGCGATGATCGCGTTCATCATCGAGGGATAAATTGCGCCCAAACCGTCGCTCATTTCGAAGCGCTCCAGCATCCATTTCTCCGCACTCTTCAGTGCGATCGAACGCAATGGCCGAATGTGTACGCGCTCAAACCAGTGCGTCAGGCGGTCAAGGCAAAGAAAGAAGTTCCGCCATGAGACCAGTCTCTTCGACCAGCGCAGATGCATGCGCGACTTCGACATCCCGCCAACGAACAGCTCTTCCACACCCATTTCGCGAGGGATTTTTTTGAACGGCTTCTTGGCGTAGCAGATGGAAAGCGGCACCAGGATGGCCCGCGACCAGGACGAAATTTCGTAGATATTGAACCAGAACCATTTGGGAAACAGCACGATCTCGGGCGGAATTGCCGGCACCGCATCGTAGTCGTACTGCCCAAAGAAACAAAGATAGATCTTGGTGAATGTATTAACTTCCGTCACGCCGCCGAGTTCGAGAATCTTCTTGCGCGCGCGCTGCAGCACCGGATGATCCGCTGTGTAGCCTGCGAGCTTCAGTCCGAAATACGCCTTCACCGAGGCGCTGATATTCGACGGACCGGCAGCATAAATACTCCAGCCGCCATCCTCGTTCTGATGCTGAACAATCCAGTTCGCCGCCTTCCGGAAACGCTCGGCGTCGCCCGTCCCCAGCAGCGTGTGCAGCAGAATGTAATCGGATTCGAGCGTAGTGTCTGCTTCCAACTCGCCGCACCAATAGCCTTGTTCATGCTGAGTCGAGAAGAGAAGTTTGCGGGCGGCGTCCATCGCAGCGCCCACTCGGCTGGTTAATCCATCGATCTTGCCAAAGCGAATTTGAGGTTCAGAAGCTATATGGGATTCAGGGGAGTTTATATCCATATATTATGTGAGGCTCCGTTAGTCCACCGTAACCGTTGCGGGAGCTGCGGCGATTGCTTCGACAATCTCCGGCGGCAGCCCAAAGCGGACGTTTTCCGGCATCACTTCCAGTTCCTGCACGTTGTCGAAACCCTTGGTAGCCAAAAACTTCATCGTCTCTTCTACTAAACACTCCGGCGCCGAAGCTCCGGCAGTCAGCGCAATCGTCTTCACATCGATCAGCCACTCCGCTTCAATATCTTTGTAGCTGTCGATCAAGTGCGCGTTCGTGCCCAGGTTCCGCGCCACTTCCACCAGACGATTCGAATTAGAGCTGTTCTCCGAACCCACCACCAGCAGCAGATCGGAATCCGAAGCGACCTGTTTCACCGCGACCTGCCGGTTCTCCGTGGCATAACAAATATCCTGCGCGGCCGGCCCTTTGATGTTCGGGAATTTTTTCTTCAGCGCCGCGATGATGTCCTTCGTCTCATCGAGGCTCAGCGTCGTCTGCGTCAGATAGGCCACTCGATTCGGGTCGGGCACGCTCAGCGACTGCACCTGGTCCGGGTTTCCTACCACCTGCGTCACCAGCGGAGCCTCGCCCAGCGTTCCGATCACTTCGTCGTGATCGTGGTGCCCGATGAGGATCAGCGAATAACCTTCCTTGGCAAACTTCACCGCCTCCACGTGGACCTTGGTCACCAGAGGACAGGTCGCATCGATCACCCGCAAGCCGCGCCTCGCGCTGTGCTCGCGCACCTCTGGGGAAACCCCGTGCGCGCTGTAAATCACCCGTTCGCCGTTGGGCACTTCGTCTTCGCTATCGACAAAAATGGCGCCCTTGCCGCGCAATTCATCCACCACAAAACTGTTGTGGACGATCTCCTTGCGCACGTAAATCGGCGGGCCGAAAGCCTCCAGCGCGATACGCACCACATCAATTGCCCGCACCACCCCGGCGCAGAATCCCCGCGGCTTCAGCAAAAGCAACGTCTTACTCCGGCTGTTTGGCACCCTCAAAGCTCCTGTATTGTTCCTGAGATGATCTGGCCCAGACTCATTAAGATGCAAAATTCTAGCCCAAACTGTACCGCCAAGGTACACGAGTACCATTGTGATTATACCGGGAAACTACCGGAACGCGCTCACCAGGTCAACGTAAACAACAGAATCGGCGGGGATTAGCAGTGAACCGTCGCATTTAGAGGCTGATCGGAGACGGCACTTCGACGTGCAACTTACCACAGCCTTCTCACTCCGTACCCATCCAGTGCCCGGTCATTGCTAATAATGGGCACATCTTCCGCGAGGGCCTGAGCAATCAGCATTCGGTCAAATGGATCTTTGTGTGGACCCGGCAGCGATCCGGCGCGGATGCCGTGGTCAACATTGATTGTAATGATCTGAAAGCGCTCTCTTTCCAGGTAGAACCCAAAATTCGCAACCACTTCCGATGCAACCTCGAGTTTACCTAGCCGAACCTTGGTGGCCATCTCCCATGGGGAGACGGCGCTTACGAGGACAGTATGATCCCCGCTCTTAATCAGGGCTTGAGCTGAAACGGTAAGAGATGGATTCTTGGTGAGCCACCAAAGCAGCGCATGCGTGTCTAACAAAAGCCGCACGCGCCCTACTCCCAGCCTTCCAGTTCTTCTGGGGGCAAGGGTTCGAAGAACTCGGGACCGATCTTGATCTTGCCCTTGAGTGCACCAGGCTTACGATCACCAAGCTTGTCCTTGATCGCCACCAACTTCACGACAGGTTGCTTCCCGCGGGCGATCACAATTTCCTCGCCCCGGCAGGCCTTCTCAATCAGCTTAGAAAGCTGAGTCTTCGCTTTGTGGATGGTGATGGTTTCCATGTTAGCTAATCTAGCTTAGCTAACCATCTGATTCTCGTCAAGTTCCGACTGCCATTCCCGTTCCGCCCATTCAGCTACCCCGTTTATGCGACCCCGATCATGCGACTGTTTTTTCAAACACTAGCCCAGTATCTTACTATCCTAGATATCGGAAACCTAAGCCCGGAGAAAATCCATGAGTCGCAACACGGCAGTTTTGGACGGCATCTTGTCAGAACTTGAATACGAACTCGAATCGGAGAGCGAATACGAATCGCCGCAAACCAGCTGGTTTTTCGTGGACGCGTATCAGACCTCGCCCTTCTTTGCCCAGCTCACGCAGCAGGAGTTCCAAGGCACACCCGACTACGCGCAAAACATTGTGACCGGCATGTGCGTGAGCCTGTCGAACGCGAATCCTGGTTCGCAAATCGCAATCCGCTGCCAGCGCTGGACGGGAAGTTCGTGGACCAAATGCAGTTCCATCACGTATTCGCCGTGCGCCAGTTACGGCTAGGCGCAGAGCACGCGATCCACTACCCATTGGCTTTGATCATCTGCTCCGCATGTTTGCGTGAAGTATCGGTGAGCTTCGCCCCGCTTAACATGCGCGCCACTTCTTCGGTGCGCTCTTCGCCTTCGACTGCACGGATACTCGTCCGCGTCCTGCCGCCCCATGCCTTTTTTTCGATCACATAATGGTGATCCGCGAACGTCGCAATCTGCGGCAGGTGGGTCACGCACAATACCTGGTTCGATCGCGCCAGCATCTTCAACTTTTTTCCCACGGCCTCAGCCGCTCGTCCGCCGATCCCGGTATCGATCTCGTCGAAGACCATGGTCCGCTGAGCTCTCGCGCGTCCTTTGCGAAGAGCATTCGCCCCGATGGGGGTGCCCCATCCTTCCCGCGTTTTTTGCGGGAGGGTGGGAGCCGTACCACTGCTCTCCCGTTTCTTCTCCGAACCCGCGCGCCCGCCCATCTCCACGCTCACCTTCAGCGCCAGCATCACCCGGGACAATTCTCCTCCGGACGCGATATGCTCCAACTGCCGCATCGGTTCGCCGGGATTCGTCGCAATCTTATAAACCACTTCATCGATTCCCGTCCCCGTCCAGCTCCCTTCCAGTTCGCTCGCCGTCACTTCAATCTGAAACAGAGACTTCATCGCCAGATCGTTGATCTCCGCCTCCACCAACTTCTTCAACTTCCGCGCCGCTTCCTGCCGTCTTTCAGAGAGCGCTCGCGCCTCGCGCAAATATTGCGCGCCAGCCTTTGCCAACTCCGCCCGCAGCTCGCGCAGAATCTCATCTTTATTCTCGACGTCCGAAAGCTTGCGCCCAACGTCCGCTCCGAACTGAATCACATCGTCCAAGCTTGGACCATACTTTCGCTTCAACCGGTCGAGCATCGCCAACCGGTCTTCCACCTCGGCCAGATGCTCGGGTGAGGCATGGATTCCGCCCGCGTAATCGCGCACCGTCGCTCCCACATCTTCCACGCTGATTCGCGCCGTCTCCAGCGCCGCCAGCGCCTCCTGGAACTTCGGCTCATAACGCGCCAACTCTTCAATCTGCTTCTGCGCCGCCCGCAGCGAAGAAGATGTCGACGCATCACCCTCGTATAACAAGTCGAAGGCCTGCATCGCTGCGTTGTAAATCTTCTCGGCGTTTGCCAGCACCCGTTTCTCAGTTTCCAGGCGCTCGTCTTCGCCCGCTTGCAGCTTCGCCTCTACGATCTCGCGCTTCTGAAACATCCACAAATCCACCAACCGCAGCCGGTCCTGCTCGCCCTGTTCCAACTCTTCAATCCGCGCGCGCGTTTTCTTCCACGATTCGTACGCTGCCGCCAAGGACTCAACCTCACTTCCCGCAAAACGGTCCAATAACCCCAGCCGCGCCGGACCATCGAACAGCAGGATCGATTCATTCTGCGCATGGATCGTCGCCAGATGCGGCGCAAATTGCCTCAACACCGCAACCGTGGCCGGCTGATTGTTCACAAACACCCGCCCCTTGCCTCCCGCCGCAATCTCGCGGCGCACAATCAGCGAGCCATCTTCCGCGCCATCCAATCCGTTATTCTCGAGCACCTGCTCGATCAAACTCTCAGCCTTGCCCTCACACTCAAACACCCCAGCCACCACCGCCCGCTCCGCGCCCGAGCGAATCACATCGCTCGACGCTTTATCGCCCAGCAACAACGCCAGTGCATCGATCAGAATCGACTTGCCAGCGCCCGTCTCTCCCGTAAGCAGGTTCAACCCCGAGGCGAACTCGACCGCCGCGTTGTCGATCACCGCGTAGTTTTCTAATCGCAGTTCAACCAGCACTGCTTCTCCTTATGAATAGCGATAATTCAATGCTCGGAACTTTGGCGCAGCATAGCATGAATCAGAAGAAGAGGGTGTGTCTATTGGTGCTTCGTGCCCAAACAAAAGCCACGGCCGCAGCCGTGGCTTGTTTTCGTGGAAGAGCGGCCCTTTCGGGCCGCTTAAGCTCGGAACTCTCAGGAACTTTAGTCCCCGGAGAACCTCCCTTAACTCGCTTTCCTGTACCGATCCGCGCTTTCCGGCGTCGATCCCGAAGTGATCACTTCTTTACGCCGCTCCCGCAGCCGGTTCTGGAACGTATCCCAGCGCGGCCCAATCCCCATCGCCCCGCTGCTGATTTCTACCGAGTCCGTGCTCGCCGCAAACCCGCCCGTAGTAAACGCGCCGGTATCTTCCGTGCCTTTTGTGTCGATGAATTCAGTATCTTCGATCGACGTCACCCCGTCCGCAGCCCGCACCGAAGGTGAATTCCCCGGCATTTGCTGCGTCGTCGGAGTGATGTTCCGGTCCGTTCCCTCGCGATGCATCACGGGACCCGTGTCCCACTGCGACCGGTACTTTCCCTCATAATCGGCCCACTGCTCATCCGATTCCAGATCCTTCTCTTCATAAGGAGGAAAATTCTCGACCTGGGCCTTGGTCAAATCGACCGAAAAGTCACCCTCGTGCTCGGCGGAGGCCCGGAGCCGATCGACCGGAACGATAAACTTTTTGGTCGTGAGCCAGCCCGTATCGACCACAATGTAACGAATGATTCCCGTGTTGTGATCAAAAATCACGTCGTCAATCTTGCCCAGCTTCTCGTCCTTCAGACCATATAACCTCGACCCGCGGATATCCTCAGTCGCTTCCGTAAAGCGGTATTCCCTTAGCATTCCGTTTTGCGCCATAAGTTCTCCCTCCGGTGAGAATTTTAGATTTCACCAATTCTCGTCACTCTTGGATGCCACTCCCGCCGCAGAGGTATAGCGGTCAAAATTTAGTTTGATGATGACGATGAGGATGGAACAGCAGGTTCCTCACCGGGCGTTCCGCCCGATTCGGAATGACAAGAGTTTTAGGGAGTCAGTAGAGGAATTTCAGTATCGACGATCACACGCTGCAACTGCGCGAAATATCCCCAATAGTATGTTTCGGCAAAATCCGTGCGGAATACTAAACCGATGTCATTCCGAATCGGGCGGAACGCCCGGTGAGGAACCTGCTGTTCTGCCGGGAGCCAGGATGTGCCCGAAAACCGGGTCAACCGACCAAGTGATTTTCTAGAGACGTGCTTTTTCCTAGGGCAATGCCTCTGTAGAGCTAGTGATTTTATTGGCTCTTCGCTCGTTATGCTTCAGATACGCCCCTGAAGCCGTAACTCCCGCATCATCTATAATTCGAGAAAGGAATTCCCTAACCAGAATGCAACTTTCCTCTCTGCTCGCATTTTTTATCGGCGGCGAAATTCTCGATCTCGTTTCCAGCACAGGTGCGGTCGCCAAATTCGTCCTGATCACCTTGCTCGCGTTCAGCCTCATTTCGTGGGCGATCATTCTCACGAAGTGGAGCCTTCTCCGCCGCGCCCGCCTGCAAAGCGGACGCTTCCTGCGCGCCTTCCGCAAAGCCCAGCGCCTGCAGGATATTGCCACCGTCGCCGATCAATTCCGTCCCAGCCCGCTGGTCGGCGTCTTCGAAGGCGGATTTCAGGAGTACAAGCGCCAACTTTCCACGCCAGCCGCGTCACTTCGCAGCCTCATCGCGGTGCAGCGCGGCATGCAGATCGGCGCCTCGGAAGAAATCACGCGCCTCGAGCGCAACGTCCCCTGGCTTGCCATTACGGCCGCGGTCACCCCGTTCATCGGTCTTTTCGGTACGGTGTGGGGCATTATTGACGCGTTTCACGGACTCGGCACCGCCGGCGGAGCAACTCTTCGCGCCGTCGCTCCCGGCATTTCCGAAGCGTTGATCACCACCGCTGCCGGACTCGCCGCCGCTATTCCCGCCGTCATCGCGTACAACCTGATCGGCAATTCGATTCGCACCTTCGCCGCGCGCGGCGACGATTTTACCCTCGAAGTCCTCAATGCCATCGAGCACATCCAGCCGCAACCCGCGCCTACATTCCCAGCCGAGGTCCGGCGCTAGTGGCTTTCACCACGTCCAACGGCCGCACTCAGACCGCCCTCGCGGATATCAACATCACTCCGCTGGTCGATGTCGTTCTCGTCCTGCTCATCATCTTTATGGTGACCGCGCCGATTCTGCAGTCGGGCATCGAAGTCAGCGTCCCCAAGACCCGCACCGTCAAGGAAATCACCGAAGAGCGCACGGTCATCACCATTAATAAAGATCAGCGCGTCTTCCTCGGCAACGACGCCATCAACATCAACGAGATGTCCGCCAAGCTTCACCAGAAAATTCGCGACCCTCGCAATCAATCGATTTTCATCCGCGCTGATGAGAATGTGCCCTTCGGCGTATTCGCAACGGTCATGGACGCAGTGAAGCAATCGGGCATCACCAACGTGAGCATCGTCACTCAGCCCCTCGAAGAAAACCGGCAACAAAATGGCAAACGCTGAGATTTTCTTCGAACACGATAGCTGGCCGCGCGCACTTTCCTGGTCCGCTGGTTTTCACGTCACCATTACTCTCCTCATTGTGCTTTACGCCTGGTTTTTTAACGGACCCTCCGGATCGGGTTGGGGATCCGGCGGCGGCGGATCCGCCATGGGCGTCACGCTGGTCAGCACGGTTCCCTTGCCCTCCACGCCCGCGCCTCAGCAGAACGTTCTGGCCAATGAATCGAAGGGCATCACCAAGTCTGAACCAAAAGTTGAAGAAAAAGAGCCAGACGCAATCGAGATTCAAGGCAAGAATTCCAAGGTCAAACCGAAAAAGCCTCCCACTCCCACGAAGGCCAAGCCCCAGCCCGCGCCCGAGCAGGAAACCAATCAGGTTGCGTTCGGCGAAGGCGGCCCCGTGAGCGGACCATATGGCACCTTCGACGCCGGAGGCGCCAAGGGCGGCTTCGGCGTGACCGGCGGCGGGGGCGATTTCGGCACTCGGTACGGGTGGTACGTTCAGATTATTCAGCGGAAGGTTTCGGAGAACTGGCTGAAATACGAAGTCGATCCCCGGATCAGCACGGCGGAGCGGGTCTACATCACATTCGACGTTGCCCGCGACGGTCATCCTTTCAATGTGCGGGTGGAGCAATCGAGCGGAGTTCCATCGCTCGACGTCTCCGCCACCCGCGCCCTGCAGCGCATCGACACCTTCGGCCCGCTGCCCCCCGACTATAGCGGCAACAAAATTTCCGTCGAGTATTGGTTTGATTACAGTAGAAAATAAATTCGTGCTCTCACGGTTTCGGCGAGGCACTCATGCGCTCCCAAGCGTTTGTCTTGCGTCGTCCATCTCGAAGGTTTGTCATCCTGAGCGCAGCCGTTCTTCAGACGAAGCGAAGGATCTCGGGCTACACCGCCGTAGCGCGCAAGCCAAACACCACCGCACCGGAGCTAAGGTTTCCCCCTAACCCGAAACACAACCACAAAACATGGCAGCATCCGCCTGATTATTCTTAAACGTCCCATTTCGTGAAATGATGATCAATAACTTGCCAATGAGAACGTATCGGAATACGATTTTGCGGTGCGGAGTTTTTTTTCGCTCCGTTTCCCGCACCAGCTTCACTCGGATGGAAGACAGTTCTAACAGCGAACGCGCAAAGAATTTTCCCCTTATCTGCGTTGTCATCCTCCTCGCGCTTAACGCGATGCCCGCTCTCGCTCAGGACTGGGTTCGCACCGGTTCCGGCCTCGGCGTAGAAAAAGTCCGCCTCGCCGTCCCGGACTTCAAGCCTTCGAACACCGACCCGCAAAACACGGCGCTGCTCAAAACCTTCAACGACACTTTCTGGGGAGATCTCGACAACTCCGGCGTTCTCGAACTCGTCTCAAAAAGTTTCTATCCCCTGCAGACGCCCGGCCAGCCCGCCGAAGTCACCTTCGGAATCTGGAACTCGCCGCCGCCGAATGCCGCGATGCTCGCCTTCGGCAACCTTGGCGTAGCCTCCGGTAAAGTCACCGTCCAGGGCTGGCTTTACGACGTGAAGAACACGGCGTCGCCGCAGGTTCTAGGTAAGCAATACTCTGATTCTGCCACCGACGAAGGCGCGCGCCTCATCGCTCATAAGTTTGCCGACGAAATCATCTTCCGCCTCGGCGGCGGCATTCAGGGCATCGCCGAAAGCAAAATCTTCTTCGTCAGCGATCGCAGCGGCCGCAAAGAAATCTGGATGATGGATTACGACGGCTCCAATCAACACCAACTCACGCACCAAAATACAATTTCTCTTTCGCCTCGTGTCTCGCCCGATGGATCGCGCGTCGCCTTCAGTTCCCTGACGAAATCCGGCTGGGACATCCTTATGTATTCCATGGATCTCAACCGCCTCGTCAGCTTCCCGCACTTCGGCGGCACGAATCTTTCTCCAGCGTGGTCGCCCGACGGCTCGCGGCTCGCGTTTTCCTCGTCGCGCGGCGGGCACTCTGAAATCTATCTCTGCGATTCTGCCGGCGGCGGCCTTCATGCCATGACCACCGGGCGCGGCCCCGACGTTTCGCCCGTCTGGAACCGCAAGACCGGATCGCAAATTGCTTTCGTCAGCGGCAGCACGGGTCTGCCGCAGGTCTACACTATGGAAGCCGACGGCACCAACCAGCAGCGCATGACAGACCAGGGATACGCCGTCTCCCCGAACTGGTCGCCCAACGGCCAATTTCTTACGCTGGCGTGGACCCGCAAATATGGCCCCGGTGAGCCCGGTTCCTCCGACATTTATCTGATGGATATCGCCAGCAAACAATGGGTGCAGCTTACCCACGACGGTGGACGCAATGACTTCCCCTCGTGGTCGCCCGACGGCCGACATGTCGTCTTCCAGTCGAGCCGCTCCGGCAAAGAAGAGATATGGGAGATGCTGGCCGACGGCACCAAGCTCCATCAACTGACTTTTACCGGACGTAATTCGCAACCGAATTGGAGTTGGAAATAAAACACTTCGTCTGAACTTGGGACCAGAACTCGAAGCTTGCACCGGAAGAACAATCCCAGGTTTGCAGGAGGATTCAACGTGAACGTGAAGAGGAACAACATGAAGCGTCAATCGTTAAAGGTATTCTCAACCACCCTGGTTTTTGCCGCTCTCCTGATGGTAGGCGCTTGCAAAAAGAAAGCGGTTCCACCCCCACCACCGCCGCCCCCGCCGCCGGCCTCCACCACCGCCTCTATCTCCGTCAGCCCAGATACGATTCAACCCGGTCAATCCTCCACTCTGACTTGGCAGACCTCCAATGCCACCGACGTCTCTATCGACGGTATCGGCGCGGTCAAGCCCAGCGGATCGCAACAGGTTTCTCCTACTGATTCCACCACCTATCACCTCGTCGCGAAAGGCCCCGGTGGCACGCAGGACGCCACCACGCGCCTCACCGTAACACCCGCGCCGGCGCCACCCCCACCGAATTCTTCGCTTACCGACGAAGACTTGTTCGGCCAGACCATCAAGGATGTTTATTTCGACTATGACCAGTCTGCCGTTCGCGGTGACCAGCAGGCCGCCATTCAGGCCGATGCTGCTTTCCTCAATCAGCATCCTGGCATCAACTTCACGGTCGAAGGACACTGCGACAGCCGTGGCTCAACCGAATACAACCTGGCCCTCGGCGACCAGCGCGCCAGCGCCGTGAAGACTGCGCTGATCTCCGCAGGAGTCAGCGCCAGCCGCGTCAAGACCATCAGCTACGGCAAAGAGAAACCGTTCTGCATGGAAGAAAACGAAGCTTGCTGGCAGCAAAACCGCCGCGGCCACTTCGTGTATCAGAAGTAGCCTCCCTTTACTCGCATGGGGTATCGCGTCAGCGGTGTCCCATGCGAGCGGCATAAGACTGCGCGTAACATTGCTCGGCAGGTATGAAAACCTCCGACATGGGACGCCTGTGCTAAGAGTCCATCCACAGTGCGTTCCATTATTGGCCCTCATCTTACCGCGATGTATCCATGCTCCACACCCGAAGCGTCGAAGAAGTCGCCGACGAAAAACCCGAGCGCGTTGACTCCGTTGGCATCGGTGGAAGCGGCCCCGGGAAAGTCCACCCGAAGAAAGCTGCCGGCCTGATCGAAGAAGCCATGGCCATTTCCGGCGGCATCGGTGAAGCTGCCCACAAGGTTTCCCAACAGATTCAGTCCAAAAACAACCGAGGCGACGGACCCCGGCGGGTTGATTTCAGTAAAGGTCCCGCCTTGTTTGCGGAAGGCATGTTGTATCCCCGTCGCATCCACAAAAGACCCTGCGATCTCGCCGTAATCGTTGATGCCGTAGGAGATCGTGTTTGTGCCTCCGGGAAAGTCGAATTGGGTGAAAACCCCCAGGCTTTCGAGGAAAGAATGGATATGTCCCGAGGCATCCGTGAAGCTGCCTACAATCTGGCGCTCATCATTGATGCCGAGCGCCTGCGTGGCCGTAGCCCCCGGAAAATCCAACTGAGTGAACCTGCCAGCTTCACGAAACAGTCCATGCTGGACCCCGGAAGAGTCGGTAAAGACACCCACCAGGTCCCCGAGATCGTTGATGCCCACGGTTTTAGTGCCGGTGGCGCCGGGAAAGTCAAGCTGGGTAAAGACGCCGTTCTGGTCAATCACGCCATGCTGCTTGCCCGACTGGTCCACAAAGTAGCCTGCAATTTCTCCCCGGTTATTGATACCGTCCAGCTCAGTGCTGGCGCTGCCGGGTACATTGATTTGCGTGAATGTGATGCTCTCTCGCTGGGCCTGCGCAGAAATGTTTGCCAGCAGCAGGACCGAGAGGGCAACGACGGGCAATATGCCTCTGAACAATCTGATTACTTGATTCATGGAATCTCCTTTCTGCGAGGACAAAACAGTCAGCGCAGCCCGCTGAAATTCTGCTTCGCTGCGCATTCATCGACGGACGGTTTAGTTTGAAGGCGCAAGGACGTATCTTGATTTAGAGTTCTTGCGCCCTCATCAACGGACAGGCGCGAGGACAACCGGAGTCACCGACACGCGCCAGTTCTGCGTGATGGTGTGCTGGGGCCTGCTATTCCACCGGCACGCTTTGACCGGTAAAGTTGAAGTTGCCGACGACTGTGCCGCCGCCTCCGAAAGGATTTCCATTGATTGGGAAAATGGTGAGTGTGAGGGTGCCGCTAATGTTCCCCTCCCCAGAAGCCGCGTTGATCACATAATCCACGCGAGCAATAGTCTGGGGGGACAGAAAGGAAAAGTCGAGTGTGCTGGCTCTTGCGCTACCGTTATATCCCTGCGTCCATGTACCTTGCTGTGAGCTGAACGTAGGGCTGCTTGCTTCCTGGCCCGAATCGATCGCTGTGAGGGTGTGGTCGCTATGCAGCGTAATCACTGAGCGGGATGAGAATGCCCCCGTGCTGGCATCGGTAATGTTGGTTAGGTAAGAGCCTGTGCCAACGCCCTGAAAATTCGCTCTGGCCCTCTGCGGGGACAGGGCAAACCATCCAAGACCCAATACAACGGCAAGACCCATTGCGGTCGACAAACGTAGATGCTTCATATTAACTTCCTTTCCTGATTGACCTTTAGGATCCAGCCCACTTCTGGACTGAGTTGCACGGGAGTCTTGCATAAATTCGCATTCACAATGCAACGAAGTGAACTCTGTTACGAAACACGAACCCCCGGCAAAGAAAAACCGTTCTGCATGGAAAAAAACGAAGCCTGCTGGCAGCAAAACCGCCGCCCACTTCGTGTATCAAAAGTAGAGGCCTAGATCGTTCGGAGCGGAAGACACTTCCGCCCCGAGCGTCCTGATCCCCTAGCCTGCCCTGAGCGCAACCGAAGTCGAGCAACATGTGGGGACAGCCGCCCTCGGCTGTCCAGTCGAGCGAAGCTCGACAGGTTTTTCTCAGCCCGCTCCTCGCCTCTCGACGAGCAATGCCCCTAACCCTGAATGAACCAGCTCTAACTCTTCATGTTCCATCCCACTCATTTCACAACCCACTTCGCCCCAAACCCATCTAAAATAGCCTCTAGGAATCTTTCGCCTATGACACTACGACGCTTTGCTCTTCCGCTCGCGCTGCTCTCCGCCCTTTGCCTCGCTGCTCCAGCATGGGGCGTCAACAAAGAAATGATCGAGCTGCAAACTCAGGTGCAGCAACTGCAGCAGCAGATGACCTCCATGCAGCGCAGCTTCGACGAACGCATGGGCGTGATGAAGAATCTCGTCGAGCAGAATACCGACACTGTCAACAAAGTCGCGAACGCTCTCACCAGCCTGCAGACCGCGCTACAAAAACAGCAGGGAGATTCTTCCGCCCACGTCGATCAACTCTCCGGCCAACTCCAGTCGCTCAACGACACGCTCGACGAACTGAAAGCCCGCCTCGCCAAAGTCAGCAAGCAGCTTGAGGACATGCAGGCCCAGCAGCAAAGCGTGCAGGCCAATCAGGCCGCGGATATTGCCAAGCAGCAAGCCCAGGCTTCCGCGCCGCCGCCCGACGTTCTTTACAACAACGCTCTGCGCGATTACAACGGAGCCAAGAATGATCTCGCCATCCAGGAATTTTCCGACTACGTAAAGTTCTATCCCAACACCGATCTCGCCGGAAACTGTTATTTCTATCTTGGCGAGATTCAATTCCGCCAAGGCAACTATCAGCAAGCGGAGCAGAGTTACGATCAGGTTTTGCAGAATTTTCCGACAGGAACTAAGGTTGCTTCCGCGCAGCTAAAGAAAGGCTTTTCGCTAATCGAACTCGGCAAACAGGATGACGGCGTGCAGGAACTCCGTCACTTGATCCAGCGCTACCCAAAATCCCCTGAAGCCCTGCAAGCCCGTGAGCGCCTGCGCAAACTCGGCGTGGCCTCAAACGCCCGCCCCGGCGAATGATCAGCGATGCTAAGGTTATATGTTGGAGAGAATCATGTGGGGACGGCCGCCCTCGGCCGTCCGTCGAGCGCAGCTCGACGCTTTTCTCTCGCCACGCACACTAAACTTAGCAACCATGCTACTGAACTTGGAACGAGACTTTAACCATGACTAAGATATCCACTAACGACCCCGACCGGGCCAAAGGCGCCACCGAAGAACCCGAGCACCACCACGACGGCAACCTTGGCCTTGAACAACAACTCGGCCACCGCGATCAGAATCCCATTCTCAAAGACGCCGACAGCGACTTCCCCGAACCCGGCGGCAACCCCGAGCACTCCAGCGGCCGTCCTCGCAAGTAGCGAAGTTCGCGGTCGCGATCCCATGATTACCCGAGAGCCAGGAGATTTCCGATAGGTGCGTTCGGCCTTTTCCCGATTGTCATCCTGAGCGTAGCCGTTTTTCAGGCGTAGCGAAGGATCTCCCGCTAAACTGGCACAGAGCGTCAGCCAAACTGCATTGCTACTAGATCCCCCGTGCCCCTCTGTGTTTAAGCCCTTTGTCCAGCGCGTCACCCCGCAGCCTCAACCACCACGCCCTCCACTTCCTTCCAAGCCCCCGACCGCGGATCGACCACCTCAAAATGTCTGGCTTGAGCGATCTCCACCAACCGCGCATCTTCTTTTATTTTCTGCTTCGCGGCAACATAGTCCCGGCTGAACGCCGGCGGCACAGTATCATCCGCGGCCCCGTGTATCAGCCGCTGCCGCGCACCAATGGCCAGCTTCATCGGATCGGCCTCGCGATAATGATCCCCCACCTCCGCCGGCGTCCCTCCCAAAAACTCCACGACTGCATCATTGCTCAAATGCAACGCATAAGCCTGATGTAGATCGACAACCCCCGCGAGCGAAACCGCACCCTTCACGCTCTTCTCATGCGCCGCCAGACACAGCGCTAGCTGACCTCCGGCCGAGTGTCCCAGCGCCACCACTCGCTGCACATCGAACTCATACTGCCGCGCCTTCTGCAACAAAAACTGATACCCCGCCCGAATATCCGCAAATGTTCCCGGCCAGCCTCCGCCCGGGTTTCCCACGCGACGGTATTCCAGATTCGCAGTCGCAATCCCCTTCGCCGTCAGCGCCGCGCACAAATGTCCCATGTATTCCAAGTCATATTTTGCTCGCCAATATCCCCCATGAATCGCAATCGCCAGCGGATACGGCCCCTTCCCCTTCGGCACCCGCAAATCCACAAACTGATTCGCATCCCCGCCATAAGCCACGCGCAAATCAGCCCGAGGGGGAGTCAAATCCAAAATGTCATCGGAAGTAGTCATGCGGATCTTGTGCTTCTGGGTACTAGGTACTCGCAACCCGGGACTCGCTACTCATACCGCAGCGCCTCAATCGGATCCAGCTTCGCCGCGCGCATAGCCGGCACCATGCCGCTCACCACGCCCACCACCGCAAGAATCCCGGTTGCCACCAACAAAATCATCGGCGAGACGATCAACCGGATATCCGCCGCCTCCGCATGTTTCGCCATCGCGCTATAAAAAGTCAGCCGCCCCACGCCAATCGATACCATGTACGACAACAGAATCCCGAGCATCCCGCCCACCGCCGTAATCACCATCGACTCCGCCAGAAACTGAAACAGAATGTCCTGCCGCCGCGCACCCAGCGCCTTTTCCACTCCAATTTCCCGCGTCCGCTGCGTGACCGTCACCAACATCATGTTCATCAATCCCACGCCGCCAATACCCAGCGTCAACGTCCCGATGAAAGCCAGCAGCCCCTTCAACGCCATTTCGATGATCCCAAACTGCGATAGCTGCTTCTGCGCATCGAACAGGTGAATCGCCCGCTTATCGTCTGCCTTGAAATTGTGCGCCGCGGCCAGCGTGTCGCGCACCGTCTGGTCCAGCTTGTCGTGATCCAATCCCACCGAATCCATCCAGATTCCGTCCAGATAATGATTGTCCTTCAACACGTTCATCGCGTTGTATGGGATATAGATCGTGCGGTTGTCGTCATCATCGCCCTCCTGCATTCGCGGGCTCACAACCCCAACCACCTGAAACTCCACGCCATCGATTCGGATGTTCTCTCCCATCGCCGGCATGCCCGAAAAAAGTTTGTCCCGAGCTTCCGATCCAATCACTGCGACCAATCCGTGCCGCGCGTTGTCCGCATCGTCGATAAAACGCCCCTGCGCCATCTCCAGATTCCAGATTTCTCCGATCCCCGCATCCAGTCCATTTACCGGCATCGTGAAGGTCCGGTTGCCGTTCTGCACCGACGATTGCTTTGCCGACATTCGCACCACATGCTTGCAAAGCGGCACATTATTCCGCAGCAGCTCAATGTCGTCGTTGGTGAATCGCACTTGCACTCCCGCCTTATTTCCTCCGGCCTGCTGCGAGGTTCGTCCCGGAAAAATTCCCACCGCCGTCGCTCCAAAACTCTGGAAGATATTTTCGATCGCCTGTCCAAAGCCGTTCCCATACGCCAGCAGCAACACCACCGTCGCAATCCCCCATGACATCCCCGACATGGTCAGCAACGTCTTCCGCAGATCATGCCGCATCGCCGCAAACGCCTGTCCCAGCAAATCTCTATGCATATGTTCTCAAGCCTCGAGTCCCGAGCTTCGAGCCCCGAGTTAAACCGTGAACCAGCTCTACACTGGGCCCCACCGGCCCACGGTGTTGGAGACCTTGAACCCGCATCCGGACAGCTCCATAAATCATGAACGGTGCGTTTTTCTGGGTACTGGGTACTAGGTACTGGGTGTTAGGTACCACCTCGCGCCTCGCAACCCGGGACTCGCCCCTACTCCTTCCGTAGCGCCTCGACCGGCTGCAGTGCCGCAGCCCTTCTCGCCGGATACAATCCCGCCACCACTCCCGCGATTGCCAGCGACACTACCGCCAGCGCCGCCGTCGAGGCCACCAATCGCGGAGGATCGAACCCATCCCCCAACGACACCTTCGACAACATCGCCATCAATCCCGCCGCCCCGCCAATTCCAATCACTCCACTCAGCAAGGTTAGAAATGCCCCCTCGACGAAAAACTGAAACATGATGCTTGCATTCGTCGCTCCCAGCGCCTTGCGCAAGCCGATCTCCCGCGTGCGGTCGGCCACCGCGACGAGCATGATATTGATAATTCCAATCGCTCCCAGCCCCAGCGTCACCAGCCCCACGCTGCCCAGAAACGCATTCATGGCGTCAAAAATCTTTCCCATCTGGTCGACGGTGTTCACCGTGTCCCACTCGTCAAACGAATCCGGATCGGTCGGATCGAACTGGTGATTCCGCCCAATCACATTGTGTACTTCCTGCCGCGCCAGCTCGTGTACGGCCCGCGTCTTCGGCTGATACTCAATCAGCGAAATCACGTCCTGCGCTTCGCCCACATTCGTCGGGGGGAAATACTCATGCATCGTGCTGTACGGCACAAAGCTCTTCAGGTTCTGATCGTTGTTGTCTCCGTGCCCAATTCTCTGCAGAGTTCCGACCACTTCAAAGCGCACTCCATTCAGCAGGATCGTGCTGCCCACCGCTGGCCTCCCGGAAAACAGCGTCCGCCGCGCCTCATCCCCGATCACAATCACGGCGCGCTTCTGCACGATATCCATGTCGTTCAGCCAGCGGCCTTCGTTGATCGGCAGGTAGCGGATCTGATTCAACATCGCTGGGACGCCAAGGATTTGTCCACTCGCCTGGTAAAAATCGCTAACTGCCCGGATATCGTTCCGCGACACCAGCGGCGCAGCCGCTCCCACGCTAGGGCAGTCCCGCAAAACATCCTGATAATCGCGATAGGTCAGGTAATACTGCCGCAGCGCTGTGAAACTTCCCTGCACCGCCGGAGCTCGCCCTGACCAGACGAACATCACGTTCTCGCCCAGCGTGTCGAACTGCTTCTTGTTTCCCGACCGGAAACCTTCTCCCAGCCCGACCAGCAGCAGCAGCGAAAACACCCCCCAGGCAATGCCGAACATGGTGAGAAACGAACGCAGCTTGTGTCCCCATAGCGTCCGCAGAGTCTGCCCGAAGATGTCGAATATGAGCCGCATCCCAAATGATTATACGGGGAGCGAATGGACCGGGTTCCCCCTGCATCGAGTAGGCAGCAGCTTGTTCATGTGCCTCTGCGGGCGTATGCTCCCTCCCTGCGAGAAGATAAGTCCGGGCAAGGGAAAAGGTGAGGTCACACGATGAACTGGAAAAGCAAACTGGCCCTGGGAGTGCTAACCGCTCTGGCAATGATGCTGCTTACCTACGCGCTGCCCAGAGGAGGCACCATGCGCGATGCGGCCGTCGTGCAATTTCCCGTCACAGTGGGAATCTGGGCGATTTTCGTTTTTGCTCTTCGTCAAGCTGAAATAGTACGTCCGACACAGATCTGCCGGGCCTTTGACAGTTGGCGCCACTCCCCTCTGCGCCAGCAATTCCAACGTGGTGCTATGGCCTGATTACATCAACGATCCATCCGGGGCTTAAAAAAACGGTTTTTGTCCGAGTTGATCTCTCACCACATCTTCCCCCAGTTGAGCCGCTTCAATACGATTTCTATCTTCTCGCCGTTCCTTGTGCCCCACATCTGCAGGTTCTGACCGTTGACCGAGTACGTTCCGTTGATCTCGCCGGTCGATCCACCAAGATTCAGATTGTCTAGCTGAAAACTGTGCCGGGAACGATCGGCGTCAAAAACCCCTTCACTCTCCACACGCTCGGGTTGGCGATCTTCTGCAAAGTAGGA
>Ga0307478_10000476_pt1 | contig 41089 bp, 37 predicted proteins | sample atmos_gasesECM4C_2_FD_203713 | JGI IMG/M metagenome (GOLD analysis project Ga0307478, IMG submission 203713) | Hardwood forest soil microbial communities from Morgan-Monroe State Forest, Indiana, United States - atmos_gasesECM4C_05 | ecosystem: Environmental > Terrestrial > Soil > Temperate...
CATGATCCATGTGATCGAACGACGCCGGGTCGAAGCGCAAGAACGGGGACAACGACGTCTCGGTGAGTTGGCCGACGTGGGCGCGCACCTGGAGACCATATTTTCGAGCGGCCTCGAAGATTTGTTCCGTCTGTTGCGCTGTAAATGCGCCTCTCTCGCAGAACACGTCGACGAACTGGGCAAGATTCCCTTTTGCTGCCTGGGGAATCATTTTGCTGCAGACAATCTCGACATATTTTTCTGCGTTGCCGGCGAATTCTTTGGGAACAACATGCGCGCCAAGAAGTGTCGCGATGACCGTTCCCGGCCAGTGAAGCGCCGATTCACGAATCGCCTCCAGCGACTTGAGCTCGGACTCGACAGACAGTCCGTAGCCGGACTTGGCCTCGACTGTGGTCGTGCCATGCGCCGCCATATCGTGCAACGCGCCGAGAATTTTTCCTGCCAGAAGGTGCTTCCCTGCTTTGCGCACGGCCTCGACACTCGACCGAATGCCGCCGCCCGCGGCAGAGATTTCCTCATACGATGCGCCCTCGATGCGTTTTTCAAAATCCACGAGCCGGGGGCTGGCGAAAACTGGATGGGTGTGGGAATCGACAAAACCTGGCAAAACGACTCTACCCGCGCAGTCGATCTCGAGAATTTTCTTATGATTCTTTTTCAGCCACGGATCGCGGAGAGCGCCTTTGGTTTTGCCTACGGAAACAATTTTGCCGCCGAGGCACAAGACAGCACCGTTTTCGATTATGCCGAGTTCTTTGAGGTCGGCGCCGCGGCGCGGACCAGGCTTACCGGAAGAAGATCGCAGAGTGAGGAGCTGGCCGATATTGGCCAGGACTATTGCCGATTCTTTATGCACTCGTGCTCCGGAAAGAAGACGCGCACGACTGAGACATGAAGCTGCGAAGGATTCTTGCAGTCATATCTTTCATTTCTCAGACATCGGGACTCTCACTCCCGCCCTCTTCGCAAATTCCTTCGCCTCGTCGTACCCGGCATCGACGTGCCGGATTACGCCCATCCCCGGATCGGTTGTGAGCACACGCTCGATTCGCTTGGCCATCATTTCTGTGCCATCGGCTACCGTGACTTGCCCGGCGTGCAGCGAGTAGCCGATGCCAACGCCGCCGCCGTTGTGAATCGACACCCATGAGGCGCCCGCGGCCGTGTTCAGCAAAGCGTTCAGGAGCGGCCAGTCGGCGACGGCATCGGAGCCGTCTTTCATGCTTTCGGTTTCGCGAAAGGGAGACGCCACCGAACCGCAATCGAGATGGTCGCGGCCAATTACGATCGGAGCCTTGATCTTGCCTTTTTTCACGAGCTCATTCATGGCGAGGCCGAATTGTGCGCGCTCGCCGTATCCCAGCCAGCAAATACGCGCAGGCAGACCCTGGAACTTGATGCGCTTGCGAGCCAGGTCGATCCAGCGGCGAAGGATGCGGTTTTCAGGGAACAACTCCAAAACCAAACTGTCGGTGATGTGAATGTCGGACGCTTCTCCGGACAGCGCCACCCAGCGGAATGGCCCGCGTCCCTCGCAGAATAGTGGACGAATATAGGCGGGAACAAATCCAGGAAAATCGTAAGCATTCTTCACGCCGCGCTGAAACGCGAAGGTGCGAATGTTATTGCCGTAATCGAACGTGACCGATCCCATCTTCTGCAGGCGCAGCATGCCCTCGACGTGCGCGGCGATCGCATCGAGCGACTTCTCCTGATATGCCTTAGGATCGCTTTTTCGCAGTTCAATCGCTTCTGCGAGAGTCATCCAGTTCGGCACATACCCATTCAGAGGATCGTGCGCCGAAGTTTGATCCGTGAGAATGTCGGGCACGACGCCGCGCGCGGCCAACTCCGGGATCACGTCGGCACAATTTCCGACGAGCCCGACGGAGACATTTTCTTTCTTGCGTATCGCATTTTTCAAAATGCGCAGCGCTTCGTCGAGCGTCGTGACCATGAAGTCGCAATAACCGGTTTTCAGGCGCTTTTTGATGCGCTCAGGATCGACATCAATTCCTAGAAAAGCTGCGCCAGTCATGGTTGCGGCCAGCGGCTGGGCGCCGCCCATGCCTCCCATGCCGCCGGAGACGATCAATTTGCCGGCAAGATCGCCCCCGAAATGTTGCTCGCCCGCTGCCGAAAAGGTTTCAAATGTCCCCTGCACAATTCCTTGCGAGCCGATGTAGATCCACGAACCGGCCGTCATCTGGCCATACATCATCAGTCCGGCGCGCTCTAGTTCGTTGAACTTTTCCCAGTTCGACCAGTGGCCTACCAAATTCGAATTTGCGATCAGAACGCGCGGCGCGTAATCGTGCGTCTTAAATACTCCCACCGGTTTGCCCGATTGCACCAGCAGAGTCTCGTCGTTCTCCAGATTCTTTAAGGTCGCGACGATGGCGTGGTATGCGTCCCAACTGCGTGCTGCGCGCCCGGTACCGCCGTAGACAACCAGGTCCTGTGGCCGCTCGGCAACCTCATCGTCGAGGTTGTTCATTAGCATGCGCATCGCAGCTTCCTGCTGCCAGCCTTTGCATGTAATGGAGTTGCCGCGCGGGGCGCGAATGGAGGTGTGAGTCTGACTGATTTCCGCTTCTACAGGCATGAACAGATGTTAGTACCTGAGGCGTGGTGGGCGCAACGCACCGATCTCTCGTCGCCTACGGGTCAAAACAGCATTCGCGTCGTCAAAACGAGACCGTGATTGTAGGCGTGAAATTGCGTCGCTGCGATCTGCATGCCGCCGCCAAAAACCAGCGCCAGCCGGTTGCGCTCGTCGTGCTCCAGTTTGAATTTGCTGAACATCAATCCGGGAGTAACAAAGTTCTGAACCCGGCCGTCGTTGGCGCCGCCATGATAAAACGTGGCGTTGCTTTCAATCTCCGGCCAAAACCACTTGCCGACGTGGTACTGGCCCACGGTGTTCCAAACTACGACGCGACCCAGTTTCGCCGTATCCCCAGCGGGCAGGATTACACCCAGCGTCGATTGCACATCGAAACGCCTGAAGCCTTTGCCAGCACAAATAGTGGGCGAGATCGTTGCGGCTAGGCTTCCATTCTTGTAGCTTCCGGTTGGCAAAGTACCCGCGACGGCAAAACTCACCGAATAGTCGCCATGGGCAGCGTTGCCTGCGGCCAGGCGATATTTCAGCAACATCGAGAAATCGCCGAACCCGTCTTCGGCTTTGGAGTTGTGTTGAATATAAGGCGGGGGCAGTGTATCGAACTCAGCCTTGTACCAAGGCACGAGCGCAATTCCTTTGGTGTTGTCGTAGTTCCAGGTTTCGGTTTCGGCGGGCGTGATTTGACGAACGATATCGGTACGAGCGACTTGCAGCAGACCCGACGATGCCGTAACCAGTGGAATGGGCCACGCCGGTTGTTGCGCCAGCGTACTGCGCACGCGGTCCTGCCACGCTGTAAAGAATTCGGAAGGCCCGCTCTGAGCGAAACTTCGGACGCTCCCTACCAATGTCAACAACGCGCACACGATTGCCGTCTTCGAGATCATACTTTCTCCCGGCGAAATCCAACGCCTGACTCTTGCCAGAGTTTTTAGAAATTATCCACAGCGACGAATGCGAGGTTTTTATCTGGTATGCCGGAAAGAGTCCATAACTCGAACCTACTAGAGTCGGACTTCAAAACATGCGATGACGACAGATCAAAGGAAGACTTCAGGAAGGAAGAAGCTTGCTCATCCGAGGCGGTGGCCGCTCATTACCAACTGCTATAGGCGGTACCGTCGCTGGAAATCTCGTTCGACGCTGAGTGTACGTCGCAGATGCCAGGCTCCTGCTGATCAACGGCCTCGAGTTCTTCACACTGCTGAACTTCCCAGTTGGACTCGCCCGTCATCGGATCTTTGGCGATGACTTTGAGATAACCCGAGGAGGACAGGTCTTCGAGAGATTGCGGGCCCTTCTGTTTGTCGAGCGTGTATTGATCGATCACCTGGCGCATAGTGAAGAGGTCCTGGCGCAGCACAGCCTCGCGCGACCGTCGAATCGACTGGTTATAAATAGGCAGCGCAACGGACATCAGGATCAGCATGATGCTGATCACGATCATCATTTCCAGCAATGTAAATCCGGAACCACGCCCCGCTTTGAGCCTGCTTGCCAATTTACCAATCCTTATATTTCGTGCCGTCCAGCGCCGTACCCGTCGACTTCGTATAAACATCAAACACGTTCTGCTCGCCCCAAGAGTCGGAATCTGGATCATCCTGCATCGACCGCAGACCCCATTCGGTGTTGCCCGTCATTGGGTCTACTGGAATCTTCCGTAGGAAGCGAACTTTTTTTCCCTGCACGTCTACGCCCTTCACCAGCGTATCGAGATCGGGAGGATAATTCTGGCTGTCCACCTTGGTCTGGAAGCCGCCGCGGTCCGCTGCATCTTTGTAGCGATCAATTGCGTCGCGCATCTGCCACAAGTCGAAACGCAATTCGCGCTCTCTCTCGCGCTTGATGGTCAGCCGCGCCAGAGGCAGAGCCATCGAGGTGAGAATCATGAGGATCGTTGTCGCAATGATCAGTTCGAGCAGGGTAAAGCCCGGCTTAACACCGGCATTGCGATGAATGAATTTCTGCCGCATCATCTTGATTCTCAGGTTCGGGAGCTGGCTCCGCCTACTGCACCGTCACCGACGCCTGCGCTCCATTTACTGCAATGGCCTGCTGGCCTGGATCGCGCGCTCCGCCACGGGTAATAGTGAGCGGAGTTTGTCCGCTCGCTTTGGCCTGGAACGTCATCGTGACAACCGCACCTTTTCCGGAAACCCCACCCGCTCCCGGGGGCCGTGTAGCCGTAATCTGCAACTCGCCTTTGGTTTCGTCCTCGCGATGCACCAGTGCCACCGCCTGCCCATCTTGAGAGAGGAACCCGCCGTTCGAGATGTTTACCAACTGCAATTTGGAAGGGTCATAGTTCATTTGCACCGGCACGGAATAAACATTTTGAGCGCCCGAGATCATGAGATTCACAACGAACGTGTTCCCTTTCACCGCGGTGATCTGTCCGGGGTCAAAGAGGAAATTCGCCCCCTGCGCAGCAGTATCCGCTGGATTCGCTGGATTCGGCGGCACCTGACTTGTCGGAGGTTGCGTTGCTGGAGTTCCAGGAGCCGACGGTGCTTGTCCCGCCGCCGGAGCCACAGCTGGAAGTGCATGATTCACGTGCCGCAGCGCAATCGTGTTCGCAGTCCCGATATCGATTGGGCGTTGGTTCAGCTCGCTGACCGTCGTGCCGCGAATCACGTGTGGGGTAATGGCGAAGACGGTTTCATCTTCGGCATGATCCTGAGTTCTTTGCCCAAACAGATATCCGAGGATTGGAATCTGCGCCAGGCCGGGGATTCCAGCCAGAGATCTGGTCTGCGAATCGTCCAGGATCCCGCCGATCAAGCTCGATTCTCCATCTCGCAGCCGAACTTCATGTTCAACTTTCTTCTGGCCGATGATGGGCTGGCTGATGCCGCCGATGCTCGATTGACCCACCACCGAGGAAACTTCCATCGAAATCTTCAGCGTCACTTCGCGGTCGCCATGAATGTGCGGCGTCACATCGATATTTACGCCGATGTCGAGGTATTGAAACTGAGTGTTTACCAGGGGGTTAATACCGACACCGCCGATGCCGGGTTGGAAAGATCCGGTCGCAACCGGCACACGCTCGCCGATCTTGAGCGTCGCCTTCTGGTTATCGAGGGCACGAATCTGCGGGTTCTGCAACATCTTTGTATCGCTGTCGCCCATCACCGCCGAGAGGTTGGCGGAAGGGATCGTCACCTGGAAATCGGTGGCGTTTAGATTGCCCAGCGTGTTCAGTTCCAGGCCCGTACCGCTTGAACCGGTCGAAGTAGTAGTCGTGCCGGTAGTAGAGGTGGTGGGCGTCGTGGTGTTGATATTGCTTTGCAGCGTAACCGTGGCGCTGGTAGGCGGACTAAATCCCAAGGTTCGCGACTTGTCCTTGCTCACCTGCAGTACCGCGATGTCGACAATCACTTCCGGCCGCGCCTTATCCAGGTCTTCCACCAACTTTTCCGCCAGCGCAATCTGATCGGGGGTTCCCCTCACTACCAGCGCATTTTGCGAAAGCAGTTGCTGCACGCGTTGCACATCGAGGACGGCGCGGATCGCGTTCACCACATCCTGCAACTCGGTGGGTTGCGAAAGATTAGAAAGATAAAAAGTCTTGAGTACGCTCTGCTCCAATTCCTTGCGCTTGGCGGGATTGTCTTGCGCGACGAAAATCGTGTTTGAAGTCACCGGCCGCCAGAAAGTCTTCGACTCCAGCGCCGTAATCTCAAGCGCTTCTTCCAGCGTCACGCCATTGAGGTCAACGTTGATCACTCTAGCGGTGTAGTCGGGATCGAACAGGACGTTGATGCCGGCCAGTTGTCCGACGGTACGGAATACTACATCGGACTTAGTTGAGAGCATCTTGACTGTAATGGGGACGTTCGAGATGGGAGCGAGTTCTACCGGGCCGGCCGCTTCTCTAATCTTCTTTTGCAAGCCGCTCGGCGGGCCCGCAGCTTGCGGCGGAGGGTTGGCGGCATCATTAATAAGCTGCAGCGTGCGCTTCAACTCCTGCTGCGCGATGAATAGCGACGGATCGATCTGCACCGCCTTCTGAAATTCGGCGGCAGCTTCCTGCAGCTTGCCATCGTCGAGCAACTTCTGCCCGCGATGGACGACTGTGGCGGCAGCTTTGAAGCGCATGCGCTGGAACGACGCTTTGTAGCGCAAGTCTTTTGGTTTCAGATCATAGGCTTGCTTATAAAAGTTGTAGGCGGCTTCGTAATTCTCACGAGCCTCGGCGTCTTCGCCCTGCTGGAAGGCAGATTTTGCCTTATCGGCGATGGCAGGCACGATGGTAAACACGACCAGCAGCAGAACCGCCGCGGGCATCAGACGTCTCATTCGTCAGTCCTCATCCAAAAGTCTTCGCCAAACAGTCTTGGCCGGACAGTGCGCCAGACAAGCAGACTCTGCCGCGAGGTTAGTGCAAACTAAAGGCTCCTCGGCGCACAAACGCACACTCGTACCGGCACAGTTTTGCAGCGATTATAGCATCGGCCTTCTCGTCTCCCGATGTGATTGCACGCACGGCAGTTACACTCTTTGGTCTTAGTCCCAACGGGGGAAGCGGGCCTTCGGCTCACGCAACGCCACCTTCCGGGCGCCGCGAGCCGGATTGCGCTGTTAAGATGAACCGATGGCTCGCCAGTCCACCCACCAAACCAAGCCCAGCCCGGAGAAATCTCCCAAGCGCGAGCCTACAGCCTCCGGACAGCGCGATGCCGCCGTTAATAGGATCGCTTCACATAACTATTTCTTGCTGGAAAAATTTGAGTGTGGCATGGTTTTGACCGGAACCGAGGCCAAATCGGTCCGCGGCGGCCTCGCCAACCTCAAAGATTCTTACGGCCTGGTCAAAGACGGCGAACTCTGGCTGCTCAACGCCCACATCGGCCCCTACGAGCACGGCAACATCCACAACCACGCCCCTCTGCGCACCCGCAAGCTGCTGATGCACAAAGAAGAAATCCGCAAGCTGATCGGCAAGACGCAGCAAAAGGGACTGACGCTGATCCCGGTGCGGATGTACTTCAAGAACGGCAAAGTAAAGGTGGAGCTGGCTCTGGCCAAGGGCAAGCAGCTATGGGATAAGCGGGAGACGGAACGGAGAAGGACGGCGGATAAGGAAGCGCGGGAAGCCATTCGAAGCCGGAAGAGGTAAGGCCGAGAACCATGTAGGTACGGCCGCCCTCGGCCGTACAAGCCGGGCAAAGCCCGGCAGCCCCTTCGGTCAAAGCGAATTACTGGGCGTTGCCTTTTCGCTCCGGCGCTCACCACACCTCAAGCTTGATCTGGCGGTACCGGCTGATTAGCTCAAAGTCTTTCCGGTTGGTGGTGATGAGACGGGCGCCGTGAGAACGAGCGGTGAGGGCGATGAGAACATCGAAATGCAGATCACGGAGTTTGTGCGGCTTGAAACCTCGATCGGCACGGATCATGGCCAAGATGTCGCCAGACTCCAGCCAATTCTCTTCAGTCGGAGTCAAGATCGGATGGTTTCTCGCCAGATTGCGGAGGAATTTGTGCTCCGCCGGTCCCGTTACGCCGCGCAGAAGTTCGGTGAGGACCACTGATGACATCCGAACCAGGCCGTCCACGGACTCGATCCTCCCGCGATGTCGGCCCGTGCGGGCCTCGTCCACCAGCACGGATGTGTCGAAGAGGACGACGTCACTCATCGAGCCCGGAGAACTTGAGCTTGCCGGAATTTTTCTTCATCAGGGTCTTGAAGCGCTTCAGCGCAACGATTTCGCGCAGGGCGATGTGAATGGCATCGGTGCGGGATTTCGCCTTGAGCACCTTCACGGCTTCGTCGGCCAAATCCGTGTCCAGGCGGATTGATGTCATGGTTATAGCCATAGGCTTTCTCTTTTCTGATATATACACGGTAGCTTATTCGTATATACAGGTCAAGAGGTTGTGCGGGACTGCCACATTCGACGGTACTCCTAGAGTCTTGTCATTCCGAAGGCGGCCGTATCGCCGAGGAACCTGCTGCTAGCCCGCAGCGCTGAATCACCCGCCAGGAATTTGCCGTTGATCCCAAACCAGCAAAGCGGCGTATGATGGTCGGCCAGCAGGTTGACGAATGGCGAATCCTGAACATGTAGCCAAGCTGAAGGAAGGCGCAGAGGCTTGGAACCAGTGGAGGGATGAGCATCCCCGCATTGTGCCCGACCTTTCTGACGCAGACCTACCCGAGGCGGATCTCATTACCGCGAATCTCACCGACGCAGACCTCACAAGGGCAAATTTGGCAGGCGCCTACTTAATCGGGGCTAGCCTCAACAATGCGAAACTGGCGGGCGCGAACGCGGCAGGTGCGGACCTTACCGAGGGAAACCTCATCGATGCCATCCTCAGCGGAGCGAATCTTGTGCTGGCAAACCTCACAGACGCGGATCTCACCCGGGCGAATTTCGCGGGATCGAACCTGGAGCGAGCGAATCTCGTGGGAACCGACCTAAGCGGGTCTGATCTCGCTGGATCGCGCCTCAAAAAGGCGAGCCTCATCTCATCTGACCTTACCGGCGCGGATCTTAGCGAAGCTATCCTCACCGACGCGGACCTAGGGGCTGCGAACCTTGCGTCGGCAAACTTTGCCAAGGCGAACCTGTCCGGCGCTCTCCTGCAGGACACAAGCTTCTCTCGCACAGACCTAGCGGACTCCGACTTCAGCGGTGCTGTCATGAGAGCAACGACGCTTTGTGACGTCGATTTAAGTATGGTCAAAGGCCTTGACAGGGTAGAGCATCAAGGTCCGTCTACGATCGGCATCGACACCATATACCGTTCTAAGGGGAGAATTTCAGAGGTATTTCTGCGTGGATCGGGCACCCCCGAGGGCTTCATCGTCTACATGAGATCGCTAGCGGGTCAGCCCGTCGACTTCTATTCCTGCTTCATTAGCTACTCAAGCGAGGACGATGATTTTGCTAAGAGGATCTACGGGAGCCTCCAAGCACACAATGTGCGCTGCTGGTTCGCGCCGGAAGACCTTAAGATCGGCGACAGGTTCCAGGAAGAAATAGAGAAGTCTATCAGGGTCTATGACAAGTTGCTCGTCGTGTTGTCTCAAAACTCGGTCAGCAGCCGCTGGGTCGAGCGGGAGGTGCAGGCGGCGTTTGAAAAAGAACAGCGGTTAAGCGTAAGTGCGCTATTCCCGGTAAGGCTAGACGACGCGGTAATGGACTGCCCGCTTGCTTGGGCAGCCGACATCCGCCGGACGCGCCACATCGGCGACTTCCGCAAGTGGAAAGATCACGACTCGTTTCAAAAGTCGCTCGACCGCCTCCTCCGCGACCTAAAATCACAAGACTCCAAACCAAAGTAGGCTTTAATGGCTTATCGAGAGCACCTTTCGAGATTGAGGGCAGACACCCAGTCGTGGAATGACTGGCGGCACGAGCATCCTGAAATCAAGATAGACCTCAGCGAGACGGACCTCTCCAAGTTGGACCTTTACCGGGCAAATCTCAAGGGCGCAAACCTGTTCGGGACCGATCTCATGGAAGCGGATTTACGCAGCTCTGACTTGGGCTGGTCGGACCTTCGGCAAGCGAACTTATCCTCAGCGTCGCTACAGGGAGCCAGCCTCCACGGGGCAATGTTAGACCTTGCGGTACTCAGCGGGGCAAGTCTTCGACGAGCCGAACTCCGTGAGGCAAAACTCATCGGCACTGTGCTCGAGAATGCGGATTTATCGGAAGCACGGTTAGGCATGACCGTCCTTGACAATATAGATCTCAGCAAGGTGAACGGATTAGAACTGACTCGTCACCGAAGGGCGTCCACCATAGGCATCGCTACGCTCTACAATTCGAAAGGCAAGATCCCCGAAATATTCTTGCGAGGCTGCGGCGTCCCCGACGAATTCATCACCTTCGCAAGATCACTCGTCACCAACCCTATCGAGTTCTACTCCTGCTTCATCAGCTACTCCACCAAAGACCAGAACTTCGCCGACCGCCTCTACCCCGACCTGCAGAACAAAGGCGTGCGCTGCTGGTTCGCGCCGCACGACATTCAAAGCGGCAAGAAAATCCACGAGCAGATCGACGAAGCCATCCGCCTGCACGACAAGCTGCTGCTGATCCTGTCGCCGCACAGCATGGAGAGTGAGTGGGTGAAGACGGAAATCGCTAAGGCCCGCAAGCGCGAGGTGCGCGACCAGCGCCGAGTCCTGTTCCCCATCCGGCTCGCGCCGTTCGAGACCCTGCGCGACTGGGAGTGCTTTGACGCCGACACCGGCAAAGATTCCGCCCGCGAGATTCGCGAGTATTTTATCCCCGACTTCAGCAACTGGAAGGATCACGACTCCTATCAGGAAGCATTTCAGCGGTTGATTAGCGATTTGAAGGCGTCGGACACGAAACCGAAATAGGGGCAATAAGCCATCGCAATTTTTGGTTGTCAGTGGGCAGACTTTCTCTTAATCTGAATGCTGAGCAGGGAGGCAGCCGCTATGACCATCAACCTCACGCCAGAGCAAGAGAGCCGGCTGCAAGCCCTTCTGAGTCGCGGCGCTTACGAATCCGTTGAGCAGGTCGTCGAGGCCGCCCTGTCGGCCGTGGAACAGCGCACTCTTCCAGGTTTTGCCGGAACCCCGGACGAGCTCGACACGCTACTCTCCGAAGGTCTGGCATCCAGGGAATTGGCGGAGGGCGAATTTTGGAGTTCCGTCACCCAACGGACAGACGCCTTGCTGGCGCAGTATAAATCCGGCTCACGTTCGTGAAGGTCCTCTATCGGCAAGCCGCGAGCGACGATGTCGCTCGCCAGTTCCGCTATTACCTGGTTGACCAGAACCTTCCAGAGATTGCCCTCCGTTTCCGCGATGCCGTCCGGCACACTGTCGATTCGTTGCGGGAGCATCCGCTGGTAGGAGCGCGCTATGGTTCGAGGAAGCCGGAACTTCAGAACTTGCGATCATGGCCCGTGGCAGGGTTCGAAGCTGTCCGGATTTACTATTTGGCGGAGAGCGATGCACTGCATGTAATTCGCGTTCTGCACGGCAAGCGTGATGTGAAACGCATCCTCGAACGAGATTCATGAGTACTTCGTCCATCAAAACCGTAGACCTGAAATCCGATATGCCGCTGGTGCACGAGGCGCTGCAGCGCCTGGGGCGCGAACTCGCGCTCGCCCGCCAGGAGAAGACTACGCTGCTCAAACTGATTCACGGTTACGGCTCAACCGGAGCCGGGGGCGAGATTCGAATTGTGGTGCAAAGACGTTTGCAGGAACTGGCCCAGGGAGGCGAGATTCGCGGCTGCATCTTCGGGGAAGATTGGTCGAAATCGGACGAGCGAACCTGGAAACTTCTGCAATCGCATCCGAAGCTGAAAAGCGATTCCGACCTCGGCCGCCGCAACCCGGGCATCACCATTGTCTTGCTGTGATGCTTTGCTATGATGCCTTGTTGTGCGGGGACTCCGTACGTGATGGAGGCTCCGGCCTGTTCCTGCCGGAAATACCCTATTGCTGGTCCGGTATTGCGCTGATGTAATCCACATCGATGGCATCGCCGCTCTCAACTCGGCCAATCGATCCTGGAAAAACGGCGACCGTGATTCCGCTGCCCCGCCGGCGCTCCGGCCGCTGGAAATGGATTCTCGGCATCCTCTTTCTCTTTCTGGTAATCGCTGGCGTTTGCATCGTCGTCGTTCTTAAACGCGCGGAACCGATCCTGCGAACGCGCGTCATCGAAACTCTGAGGGCTCGTTTCCACAGCCGGGTCGAACTCGCCGAGTTGCACGTCTACATCCTCAACGGACTGCAGGTTTCCGGTTCAGGCTTGCAGATTTACGGGGCCACCGATCCCAATCCATACGAGCCGGGAGTGCAACCGATTCTGTTGATCCAGGAATTCAAATTCAGCACTCCTCTGCGCGATCTCTTTCGCGAACCTATGCGAGTGCAGACGGTTTACGTCAAAGGAATGGCGCTGAATATTCCACCGAAAGAGAACCGGCAGCAAATGACCGACATGCGAAAGCATTCGGGAAAGATGAGCATTGAGGTCAGCCAGTTCATCTGCGAAGACACCAAGTTGTTGATCAATACGTTGAAGCCGGGGAAGGCTCCGCTTGATTTCGATATCGGCAACCTGAAGATGACCGACATTGGCCCCGGACGCCCCTTGAACTTCGATGCGACCTTGGTCAACCCCAAACCTGTGGGCAACATTCACTCGACGGGACAGTTCGGACCGTTGCAAGAGTTCGCTCCGCGCGAGACTTCGGTGCAGGGCGAGTACTCATTCAGCGACGCCGATCTCGGCACATTGAAGGGCATTGCAGGAATCCTTTCTTCCACCGGAAAATATGAAGGCACTCTGGGGCGAATCACGGTCGACGGCGAAACCGATACGCCGGACTTTCGAATCGCGGTCAGCGGCCATCCGGTTCCTTTACATACCGCCTTTCATGCCATCGTCGACGGAACCGACGGCGATACTTACCTCGACCCGGTGAAGGCGAAGGTTCTGCAATCGTCGTTTACGGCGAGGGGGAAAATTGTGCGGGTGCAGTCTCCGCACGGTCACGACATTGAACTCAACGTTGTGCTGGATCGAGCCCGCATCGAAGATCTGCTTCAGTTGGGCGTGAAGACCGAGCCTCCTGTCATGACCGGCGCCGTCGAAATGAAGACCAAGCTCAGCATACCTCCTGGCGCGGACGATGTTGCCAATCGCATAAAGCTGGCCGGAGACTTCCACGTTCCGGCTGCGCATTTCAGTAACGAAAGCGTGCAGGGGAAAATCGATTCGCTCAGCCTGCGCAGCCAGGGCAAGCCCAAACTGGCGAAAGAGCATCCCGATGAAGACGTGACGTCCGATTTGCAGGGGACATTCAAATTAGACGATGGAGTTCTTTCTTTCTCGTTTCTTCATTTCCTGATTCCGGGCACGCATGCCGACATGACTGGCCAATATAGTCTTGACGGAAACACCTTTGACTTTCACGGAACGTTAAAGCTCGACGCCACGCTCTCGCAGATGACGACCGGATGGAAATCGATCCTGCTGAAGCCAGTGGATCACTTCTTCCACAAAGACGGAGCGGGAACTGAAGTCCCATTCAAGGTGACTGGCACACGCAGCGAGCCGCACTTCGGACTCGACTTTCACCGCAAAGAAGACAGCAAGGAAAAGAACGTCGATCCCTCGGGCACGCGCTAGCAATTTTCTGCACATCCTTCTGCGCATTGACCAATTGCCCGTGAAAGTGCACAATCCCGTCGGCATTTCATTCCGTTCGACGGAGCGCATCATGAAAGCGGTTCAACAGGGAGGCCTCGATCTTCTGCAGCACCCCGCTGCACAGAAACTGCTGCACTCTAAGATTCCGGCGCGCATGGCTTATGTTTGGATGGACGGAACACCACGAGTGGTGCCGATCTGGTTTCACTGGAATGGACGCGAGATCGTCATAGCAACCCCGCCGAGGGCGCCGAAGCTCAAGGCTCTCAGGAAAAATCCGAAAGTATCTTTGACGATCGATGAGAACGATTTCCCGCAGAAGGTTCTCTTGATCCGCGGGACGGCGCGCCTCGAACCCGTCGATGGCATCGCGCCCGAATACTCGGCCGCGGCAGACCGATACTTCGACCCGGAACAGGCTGAGGCCTGGCTCAGCCAATTGCGCACTCTAATCTCATCTCAAGTACGCATCATCGTCACCCCGGAATGGGTGGGGCTGCTCGACTTCGAGACGCGCTTTCCGAGCGCGATATCCTCCTAATCCGGATTCTATTTTCTAGTTTTCGTGGCCCTCGCGAGAACTTACGCTTGACGACCACGCCTCTTGCGCAATGCCCGCCCTGCCGACGATACTGGAATGTCACCCGCGACAAATTTCTAAGACATTATGAAAACGACAATCTCTCTTTCTACGCCCTCACAAGTCGAAGCCGAATCCCTTGTCGCCATCGTGCTGGATAACATGGACGCCAACTCAGCATCCGCCGCGAAGCACAAAGACGCTAAACCGCAACTGGCGGTCGAAACCAGCGACGCCGGCGTTAAAGCTCCTGCTGCCGATTTGCTGGCCAGCGGCGAAGTCTCCGGCAAACCTTTCGAGAGCAACTTGCTGCACAAACCGGCCGGACTGAAAGCCAAGCGCCTGTTGCTGATCAGTGGCGGGACGGCAAAAAAGTTTACGAGTTATGAACTGCGCCGAATCTCTGGAGCTGCTGTGCGCACGCTGAAAGCGCGCGGAATCCGCAGCTTCGCTTTTATCGCTCCGCCCAGCATTCCAGCGGTAGAGGCTGTGCGAGCGATCGTCGAGGGCGCGCTGGTCGGCAACTTCGATCCCGATTACTACCGCAGCGACCGCAAGGATCAGAAGATCGATGCGCTCACCATTCTCGCCAGCGGCAACACAGATAAGGACGCGCTCGAAAAGGCCGCTAACGAAGCGCAAATTATCGGCGAGTCGCAAAATTTAACGCGAGATCTGGTGAACGAGCCTTCGAACCGCATGACTCCGACGATACTTGGCGAGCGCGCCAAGAAGATGTGCGATCAGGTTGGGTTGAAATGTGAGGTCTACGGCGCCGAAAAAATCAAAGAATTAAAGATGGGCGCATTCTGGAGCGTGGCGCAAGGCTCCGACGAACCCCCAGCGCTGATCGTGATGAAATACGAGCCTGCCGGCGCCCCGGAAAAACCGGTCTTAGGATTGGTGGGCAAAGGAATTACGTTCGACACGGGTGGCATTTCGATCAAACCCGCCGACGGCATGGAAAAGATGAAATATGACATGGCCGGCGGCGCGACGATGATCGGCGCCATGCGCGCCATCGCTCTGCTCAAGCCGAAGGTCAAAGTGATCGGCATCGTATGCGCCACCGAAAATATGCCATCCGGCAAAGCGCAGAAGCCCGGCGACGTGCAGATCGCGATGTCGGGAAAGTCGATTGAGATTATTAATACCGACGCTGAAGGGCGCCTGGTTTTGGCCGACGGCCTCTTCTATGCGCGGCAACTCGGTTGCACACATCTGGTGGATGCCGCGACCCTTACCGGAGCGGTCGTGATCGCTCTCGGTTATGCTAATGCCGGTCTATTCACAAACGACGACGCCATGTACGAGCGCTTTCACAAGGCTAATAACGATGCCGGTGAAAAAATGTGGCGGCTGCCGGTCGACGATGAATACAAGGAAAATATCAAGTCAACCATCGCCGACATTGTCAACTCCGGCGGGCGCTGGGGCGGGGCCATCAATGCTGCCATGTTCCTTAAAGAATTTGCCGAAGACACGCCGTGGATTCATCTCGACATCGCAGGCACAGCCTGGACGGAAGAGCAAAAACCGTGGATCGCAAAAGGCCCGTCGGGAATCGCGCTGCGCAGCCTGGTCGAGTTCGTCAAAGGATTCGCGAATTAGAAAGCGGCCACGGACCTCCGCAAATCGACGCGAGACCTCAGAAGAATTATTCGTCCGAATCCGAACAAATCCGTGGCTGCGGCTTTTTCTCCACAGCCTCTAGGAGGGTTTTAGCATCTAATCGGCGCTGGTCAATGGCTCGGGTTGCAGCATGCCTTCCCTTGTGCCGAATCTCTTGGAGGGATCTGAATGAAAGGTCTGCTGGTTGTTGGGATCGTAGTGTTAATCCTGGGGATTATTTCTTTCATCGTCCCCGTCCCGAGTTATCACCACCATGGCGTGAGCGTGGGCGACGCTCACATCGGAGTTACCACCGAGCACGATGAGAAACTCTCCCCCGGCCTAAGTATCGCGCTGGTTGTAGTGGGCGCTGGCCTGGTGATCGCGGGACGTAAAGCCTAGACGTAAACCTCAGCTATGTCATATTTCTGCCCAGAACCTCTTTCTGCCCAGAACCTCGCGGGGCACCGCAGACTGATGCGATGCCCTGTGAAAATCTGCCGAACCGAAGCTTATTTACTTTGTTGCTCTCGCCTGATCGAACGCCTGCTCCAGATCGGTGACCAAGGGCGCTTCGCCCTGCTGCAGCCCGTTGCGTCCAGTCATACGCCATAAGTACTGGCTATTGGCCGGCCAACCATGAGCATCGTAGACCGCGAGAACGTCTTCCGATGGCCGACTCATGACCATCAGCACCACGTCGGCTTCGTGTGGTTTATAGACAAGGGTAAATTTACCCCACTTCTGCATAGCGTCCTGCACCGTGTCAATCGCCTGCCGGTCTTCGGGAAACAAGTTGGGATTGAACTGATCGCCGTCATAACTCGTGACGTACACAAACCGCGAATTCAACAGCGTGCCGGGAAACGGCGGAAGACTTTGCGCAGCGCTCGCTTTCGACGCTTTAGGAGCGGCGAATACCAGCGTCGCCGCCAACAGCAATAGCGCGAATAGAGTTCGCGAAAGAATTTTAATATTCATAGGATTCACCCAATCGATGAGAATAGCGCTCAACTAATTAGATGGCTGTGAAGGCCCGCACGTTGCTCAAAGCGCGAATCCTAAGTAATTGGAACTATTGCGCTTGCGAGGAGCCAAAGCGTTCCGCGGATCGGGCTTTGGCCTTGGCGGCCTCTTCTTCCCGGTTTTTGGGCGGAGCGGTGGTCTCGAGCGAATGAAGAAGGCGGGCCGAGACCTCGGCGATTTCATCGACTGCGGCTAGAAATGCTGCTTCGTTTGCTTTTGAAGGTTTGCTAAAACCGCTGATCTTTCTCACAAATTGCAACGAAGCAGCCCGAACCTCTTCCGCGTTCACGGGCGGTTCGAAGTTGAACAAAGTTTTGATATTCCTGCACATCATGGCCTCCAAGTCGAAGAACGCCAAACCGCATGATTCTAGTTTGACACAAGGAACGAGTAATTTGATCGTTGGATTGTGTTTGCCCTAGGGCAGTGATGGATTTTGAGTTTGCCGAGTCATGTCCACAATATTGCGAACCGCTTCGATCACAACCTCGGGACGGTCGATTTGAATGTAGTGTCCGCTGCCCTTGACAACAACACGAGTTCCTTTGGTGGAGAGATGCGATAACTCTTCCTGCATTCGTTGCCAGGCATCATTGGTGGGCTTGACAAGGTCCTCGGGTAAATCGGGCCGGGGGTGGTCGGGATCGCTCGAAAGCACCGTCAACGGCAGATCGCCGACTGCGCCGGTGGCAGCGGTTTGCGCGGCGCTTTCCGAGACTGACTTCAATTCTGCGACTGCTTCTCTCGCGCTGTGAAAATTGCATTCGGCAGCGCGCACCTCCGGATCGCTGTCGCAAAACCCCAGCAGGCGGGGGATTCCGAAGGGCATCGTAAATTCGAGAAACTCCTGCTGTCGCACCCAGCTCGCATCGAGGTCGAGCACCGCCGGAGGCAATCGCTTGCGTTGCTCGGGGTGGGAGGAGTCCACAAGAACCATGCCCGCAACTTCATTGCGATAAAGGCTAGCGTAAAGGCGCACGTCGAATCCGCCCATGGAATGCCCGACCAGAATGTATGGCGGAGGAACTCCGGCATGGTGCAAGAGCGTGTGCAGCTCTTCAGCAATGTTCTTACTGGTACGCGGATGCGGGCTGGAATCGCTGTAACCGAGGCCAGCGCGATCGTAGGAACAGACGCGCGCGAACTGCGCGATCTGAGGCAGCACCCTCTGCCACGAAACGTAAGTATCCCCGAGCCCGGAGTCGAGAATCACGGTGGAATATCCTTGGCCGGTGCAGTCGATGTGCAATTTGTAACCGCTGACGTCGACCAATTCGCCCGGCATGGAATAAGCGCGGAGGTCGCGGCGTTCCGAGAGGGATTGGTAGAGAGCTCCCGCGAGGACAAGTAAGGCCACTGCCACCACAAAACCGAAGACGGTGCGTTGCAACCAGCGGTTCGGTTGCGTTGCGAAGGGCGTGGTCTGCGACATTTCTTTTTCTTCGGCGAGACGCGGACAGGAGTGTCCGCGCCACACGGTCAGATTCTGCCACACAATATCTCGACTACATAACCGATGGCACGGTAATGCCCATGATCGCGAGAGTGCGAATCAGTTCACGCCTCACTACAGCAACAGTTGCCAGGAGAAATTGTTTCCGTTTTTCATCCGGCTCACTCAGGATGGGATGACGGTGGTAGAAGGTATTGAAGAGCTGCGCTAGCTGAAAAGCGTGCTTGGCAAGGTATGCCGGCTCAGCGGTGGAGATGCATTGGTCCACGATGTAGGACGTTTTTGCTGAAGCCAGCCAGAGTTCCCAGATTTCATCGGAGGCTTCGCTGGTGAGGAACTGTGCGAAGTCTTTCGCCGAGAGCGTGCCGGCAACCTCCGCGCAGAAAGTATCGGGATCGATTGCAGCTTTTTTGAAAATGCTGGCGGAGCGCACCACCGCATACTGTGCGTAAGGACCGGTTTCGCCCTCGAAGCTCAGGGCTTCTTTGAAGTCGAAGGCGATGACCGATTGCTTGGTGAACTTCAGCATGAAGTAACGCAGCGCGCCGATGGCGATTTGCGTGGCCACGGAATGCCGCTCACCCTCACTGACTTGGGGATGGCGCGTATCGACTTCGTTTCGTGCGGAGGCGATCAGTTGATCGAGCAGGTCGTCGGCCTTTACTCCGAAGCCTTTTCGGCCACTGACTTCGATGTAAGAGTGGGTTTTGTCTTCTTCGCTCAATGCGTAGCCCAGCTCGGCGGCGCAGCGCGGCGTGAGCGCGACCATCTCGTAAGAAAAATGCGTGTAGTGATCGGCGGCCTCGTTGTGCCCCAGGCCACGTAGCGCTTCGATGACGGTGTTTTGTGCTTCCGATTGGCGGGCGTCGATTACGTTGTAGATTTCCGCAACGTCGCCGAAGTGAGGATGATCCTTCTCGCCAGCGACGGCAGAAATCCAGCACTCGTGTTGATTGGGATAGCGATAGAACTTGCGATAGCTGAAATCGCGGCCTAGCAGGCCGAACTTCCACATGTGATAGGCGATGTCTTTCCCGACGTAGCCGACTGTGCCATTCGAGCGGACGATGACTTTCTGGTCTTCTTCGGAAATCTTTTCAGACTTTCCGGCGCTCCCTGTTTCCTCCGTGGTTGAGGCTGTTCCAGCGCGGCGCATCACCCAGCAGCCTTTGTTCTTGCCTTCATTCTCGAAGGCGAGCACGCCAGCATCCTTCAGCTTGATAAAGGCCGCGTCCCAAAAGTGCAGATGAAGAATTTCGCTTTCGCGCGGCAGAAAATCGTATTCGATGTCGAGGCGGTCCATCGTCTCCAGGTGGCGCCTTAGGACGGCAGTCGAGATCAGCTCGGCGATCGCTGCCGCATCGCTCGTAGCGTCCTCGATTGCATGGAGTGTCTGGGCGCGAATCTTCAGATTCTCCTTATCTTTATCTTGGGCGTACCACTGCGAGACACGGGCGTAGAGATCCCAGCAGTAGTAGTCAAAGCGGGGCTGGCGTGTCAGGGCTTCGATTTCAGCTCGGGATTTTTTCTCAATGCGGGTGAATCCTACGACCACGTCGGCAACCTGCACGCCGGTGTTGTCGATGTAGTTCTGAACATCGACTTCCCTTCTCGCAAAACGCAGCAAGCGAACGAACGTGTCGCCAAGAATTGCGTTGCGAAGGTGGCCGATGTGAGCGGCCTTGTTGGGATTGATACTCGAGTGCTCGACAAGAATCTTTCCCGCGGGAACTTCGACCAGCGGCTTCTTATCGGCCGCTAGAGCGGCGGCCATCCACGCACGATCAATGCGCGCGTTGATGTAACCGACTCCTGCTCGCTCTAGCTTTTCGAAGCCTTCGATGTGCCCCACCCCACTGGCAACATCTTCCGCAATCTGCGTCGGAGCCTTGCGACTGTGGTGCAAATAGGCCTCGCGGTTATGTTCCTTAGCTTTCTTTATGAGTTCAAACGCTAGCGGCAGGGCATAGTCCCCCATTGTGATGCGGGGGGGCTGTTCGATCACGATGGTGAGTTCTTCGCAGGCAGCCGGAGAGAGGCCCATGAACTCTTTACGACGCAGGAAATCGCGGACGCTTTCGCGGAGACGGTGTTCTAGATAACGATACAAGGCATCCTCTGAGCTGTGTAAAAAAGAAGATAGTGATTCTAGCAGAGAGCGTCGAAGCGCTGGTTTGACGCAGGGTGCGGCCTTCCCTATGATAAAAAATCAGTCACTATTCTTCTTTATCATGCGCATAGCCTACCTCGAGTGTTTTTCCGGCATGAGCGGCGACATGTTTCTGGGCGCGCTGGTGGATGCCGGAGTCTCGCCACAGACGCTAGAGAAGACCGTCGCGGCGTTGAAGGTAGGGGCGCGGCTGGAGTTCTCGCGTGTGGTGCGCAGCGGAATTTCGGCTACGAAGGTTGATGTCTGGGTGGATGGGGAAAAAGATAAGCCACGCGAAGAGGCTTGGGAGCGGCACGGGCAACATTCTCATGAGCATTCGGGTCATGAACACACTCAAGATCATCACGAGCATGAGCACCAGGGGCGTACGCATTCTCATGCTGGTGAGACGCGGACAGAGCCTACCCTGAGCTTGCCGAAGGGAGTGCCCGCGCCACACGAGCATTCTCGCGGGCTGACGGAAATTCGGAAGATCATTTCTGCAGCTGGGATTTCGGCATCCGCTAAAAAAATTGCCGTTGCCATCTTTGAGGCGCTGGGTGCGGCAGAGGCCAAGATTCACAATACCGCCATCGAGAGCGTGCACTTTCACGAGGTCGGCGCAGTCGATGCGATGGTCGACATTGTGTGCGCAGCCGTGGCGGCCGAAGCGCTCGGCGCAGATGAGATCATCTGTTCGCCGTTGAATGTTGGGGGCGGAATGGTCAAGTGTGCGCACGGAACGTTTCCAGTTCCGGCTCCGGCGACGGTTGAGTTGTTGAAGGATGTCCCTGTTTACTCGTCAGGCCTGCAGGCAGAATTGGTCACACCGACGGGCGCGGCGATCGCGAAGACGCTCGCTTCGCGATTTGCGGCATTCCCGGAGATGAGAATCGAGAAGTCGGGTTACGGAGCGGGGTCGCGAGATTTTCCTGGGCATCCCAATGTGGTGCGAATCACGATTGGAGAAGCAGCATCCAATAGTCTCGCCGCAAAAACGGCGTCGGAAACGATTACGGTTCTGGAAGCGAATCTCGACGATTTGAATCCCCAGGTGTTTGGGTACGTGATGGATCGTTTGTTCGAAGAAGGCGCGTTGGATGCATTTGCCATGCCGGTGCAGATGAAGAAAAATCGGCCCGGCACTTTGCTGACGGCATTGTGCAAGCCTGAGGATGCTGGGAAGCTGACGCAGATTATTTTCACAGAGACGACGACCCTCGGCGTGCGGCGGCGAGATGAAATGCGGCAGACCCTGGCTCGACGTTGGGAGAAAGTGGACACAACGTGGGGCGAAGTGAGGATCAAGATCGCGAGCATGAATGGGACAGTCACCAATTACGCCCCGGAATATGAGGATTGCCGGCGGATCGCCGCGGAGCACCATGTGCCGCTGAAGCAGGTGATACAGGAAGCGGCCCGGACCTACTCGAACCGCGGCCGCGCGCGAGAAATGCGCAATACCTTGAGCCATGATTGAGCAGAAGACCTGTGAGGTCCAGACGAGCTATGACCGCGTGGCTGACGAATACGTGCGGCATATCTACAACGAATTGCGGCACAAACCGCTGGACCGGCAACTGCTCGACAAATTTGCCGACGACGTGCGAGGAACGGGATTGGCGTGTGATCTCGGCTGCGGGCCCGGACAAGTGGCTCGCTATTTGCATGAGCACGGAGTTGCAGCGTGCGGCGTGGACTTGTCGTGGGGTATGGTCGAGCGGGCTCGCCAGCTCAATCCGGGTATCGAATTTCAACAGGGCGACATGAAGGCGCTTGAGGTGCGAGACGACGCTTGGAGCGGGATCGCGGCGTTCTACGCCATCGTTAACCTTCCACCTTCGGACGTAGCGCAGGCAGCGCGCGAGATGTGGCGGGTTTTGCGGCCGGGAGGATTGCTGCTTTTGAGTTTCCACGTTGGCGACGAAGTTTTGCATGAGGAGAACCTGTGGGGCTGCGCGGTGTGCCTCGATTTTTATTTTTTCCGTCCCGGCGATGTGCGAGCTATCTACGGGCGGCAGGTTTTGCGCTCGAAGAGATTGTCGAGCGTGATCCGTATACTCCCGACGTTGAGTATCAGAGCCGGCGGGCCTACATTTTCGCGAGAAAACGATCAGTGAATTTGGCCACGGTATGAGCAGGAAATTTTACATCACGACGCCGATTTACTACGTGAACGCGCACCCGCACATTGGGCACGCCTACACGACTCTTACGTGCGACACAATTGCCCGGCGGCAACGATTGCTCGGCGCGGAAACGTTTTTTCTAACGGGCACCGACGAGCACGGGCAGAAGATCGAACGAGCGGCGCAGGCCGCGGGAAAAACCCCGCAGCAGTATTCGGACCAGATTTCAGCGGAGTTCCGCCAACTCTGGAAGCGGATGGGAATCTCGAATGACGACTTCATCCGTACTACCGAAGACCGGCACAAGAAGCGAGTGCAGAAACTGTTTGTGACGCTTCGCGACAAAGGCTACATCTACAAGGGCACTTATACGGGACAGTATTGTGTCTCCTGTGAAGCCTATGTCGATGGAGCGCAGCCGGGCGATCCCTGCCCGACATGCGGGCGAATCACTGAGACTGTGCACGAAGAAAACTATTTCTTCAAGCTCTCGGAGTTTCAGGAGAGACTGCTGGCGCTGTATGCAAATCCCGAATTTATTCGGCCAGAAACGCGGCGCAACGAGGTGATCTCGTTCGCGCGCTCGGGGCTGCGTGATCTTTCGATCAGCCGCTCGACCTTCACATGGGGCATTCCGGTGCCCGACGATCCCAAGCACGTGATTTATGTGTGGCTCGATGCGCTGGCCAATTACATCACCGCGATCGGCTACGGCTCTTCTCATGCCGGGGCACAGGAGGCTTTCAAGAAATTTTGGCCCGCCGATGTGCAAATGATTGGCAAAGAAATTGTGCGCTTCCATTGCGTCTACTGGCCGGCATTCCTAATGGCAGCGGGGCTAGCCGTTCCCAAGGCCATCGTGGCCCATGGATGGCTGCTGTTTGAAGAGAGCAAAATGTCGAAGTCGCGCGGCAACATCGTGCGTACCGAGACGATTCTGGATGTTCTGGGTGCCGATGCGCTGCGCTATTTTCTCCTGCGGGAAGTCGTATTCGGGCAGGATGGATCGTTTTCGTTCGACGCCCTAGTGCAGCGTTACAACTCCGACCTCGCAAATGGGCTGGGAAATCTGGCGAGCCGCACGCTGACCATGATCAACCGCTATTTCAAAGGCGAGGTGCCTTATCCGTCAGGTGGGGCCAAAAAGCCTGGGGATGACGCGGTCGCCGAGGCGGCGCGTAAGACTATCAAAGAATTCGGAGTGCTGTTCGATCAATTTCAATTTTCACGCGCACTCGAATGCGCGTGGGCCCTGGTGGCAACGGTGGATAAATACATCGTCGAGAATGAGCCTTGGACGCTCGGAGAGAAGCCGGATGAGGATAGCCGGGCCCGCTTGGCCACCGTGCTCTATACCTCAGCCGAGGCGCTGCGGATCGCGACGGCGCTGACCTATCCGGTGATACCGGAGGCGACGGCAAAGATCTGGGCGCAGATCGGGTTGGGCGATATCAAGAAGCTGGCCTTGGACGAGTTAGCGTGGGGACAGTTGCAGCTGGGCACGAAACTGGGCGAGATACATCCCGTTTTTCCGCGAGCGGACAAAAGCGCGATTGAAAGGATGCAGAAGATGGAAGAGGACCACAGGAACAAACCGGCGGCGGAAAGTCCGGCGGCCACTACCGCGGCAGTCTTAGAAGCGGCCGCGCCCCAACCTGCGCCAGCCGCGGCGATGCCAGCTCCGCCGACAAGCGAAAAGATTTCGATCGATGACTTCGCCAAGATCGAACTCCGTGTGGGGCTGGTGAAAGTCGCCGAAAGGGTGCCCAAGGCGGACAAACTCTTGCGGTTGGAGATTGACATCGGTACCGAGGTGCGTCAGGTGCTGGCCGGGATTGCGGAGGCGTATGCGCCGGAGACGCTGATCGGACGGAAAGTTGTCATCGTGGCCAACCTTGCACCGCGCAAGTTGCGCGGCATGGAATCGAATGGAATGATCGTGGCAGCGTCGCTTGATGGCGGCCAGCCTGTGTTGGCGAGTTTTTTGGAGGATGTGCCGGTGGGGGCGAGGCTGAAGTAGGGCGGTTTGGCGAAACGACTAACGACCAACGACGATGTTCATTGATTCGCACGCACATCTCGAGGGCAAGCAGTTCGATTCCGATCGCGAGCAGGTAATTGCTCGGGCAAGGGAGGCCGGGGTGCGAACCATGGTCGCCATCGGTAACGGCGACGGGCCTGAGCAAGTCGACTGCGGAATTCGTTTGGCGGAGAAATACGATTTCATCCGCGCGACCTTAGGAATACATCCGCATGAAGCTCGCCTCGCAGATGAAGCGGCATATCAGAACATGGAACGGCTGGCCCGGCATCCCAGCATAATCGGGTGGGGCGAGATTGGCTTGGATTATTATTACGATCACTCGCCGCGCGACGTGCAAAAAGAAGTCTTCACGCGACAGATGGAGTTGGCAGCCGCGGCGAAGCTGCCCATTGTGATTCACTGCCGTCCGTCAGAAGGCAGCGATAACGCCTGGAACGACTGCCTCGGACTCATCCGGGACCACTGGGCGGCAAAGGGACTGGGCGGGATTCTGCACTGTTTTACCGGAACCTGGCAGCAGGCAAAGAGCGCGCTCGACATGGGGTTCATGATTTCGTTCGCAGGCAACATAACTTTTCCCAAGGCCCAGCAGATCCGCGACGCGGCGCTGGAAGTTCCGCTCGAACGCATGCTGATCGAAACCGACTCGCCGTTTCTGGCTCCGGTACCGCATCGAGGGAAGCGCAACGAACCGGCGTTTGTGAAGGAAACTGCGCGAAAGCTGGGCGAGTTGCGTGGAATGACGATGGAGGAAGTCGGCGAGCGGACGACCCGTAATTTCTACAATTTTTTCAAAATGACTGAAACCGTTGAAAGCAAAGTTTCGGCAGGCTAACCCTCCTCCGGAAGCGGTTCTTCTGGTAACCTCAAAAGTTAAGATTCCATCGTTTCAGAAAGAAATGAAATCCGATGCCCGATAATACCTTCGACATCGTTAGCAAAATCGATTTGCAGGAAGTGTCGAACGCCATCCAGCAGGCGCTAAAGGAGATCCACACGCGTTTCGACCTTAAGGATTCAAAGTCGAACATTGAATTAGAAAAAGATGCGATCGTGCTGCACTCGGCCGACGAGTACAAGCTTAAGGCGGTCAACGACATTCTGCAGCAGAAACTGGTGAAACGCGGGGTTTCACTGAAGGGTTTGACCTATGGCGCGGTCGAGCCCGCGGCGGGTGGAACCGCCAAACGGAAAGTCACGATGCAACAAGGCATCGCCATCGAAAAGGCTCGAGAAATCGTAAAACTTGTGAAGGACTCCAAGAAGAAAGCTCAGGCTTCGATCCAGGGAGATCTGGTGCGAATCAGCAGCAAAGATCGCGACACGCTGCAGGAAGTAATCGCCATGCTGCGGCAACACGATTTTAGTATCGATTTGCAGTTTACGAATTACCGGACGAATTGAGGTCCCAGTTCCATTGAGCGCAACGCCCACCATTAACGGGAAGGAAATATTTGACTTGCTGCATGAGGACCTTGCGGCGCTGGAGGGCGAGTTTGGGCGGGACACTGTCTCCGGTGTGCAGGCAATCACCGAAATCGGCGAGTATCTGCGAGCCGGCGGCGGTAAGCGCATTCGTCCTGCATTGCTTTTTCTTTCTTCGAGACTGTTCGATTACAAAGGGCGCGGAGCCGTAAGGTTGGGCGCGGTAGTGGAAATCATTCATACCGCGACGCTGGTGCATGACGACATCATCGACGAGGCAACGACGCGCAGAGGCCGCCCTGCCGCCAACACGCAGTGGGGAAACTCAAAATGCGTGCTCGCGGGCGACTGGCTCTACATGCAAGCGTTCAAAGTTGCCGTGCAGGAACGCAACTTCCGGATTCTCGATGCTCTGATTGAATTGACGCAGCAGATGGTCGAGGGCGAATTGCTGCAGATGGAAAAGCTCGGAAAGCTGATCACGCTCGACGAGCATTTCGATCTGATCTACCGCAAGACGGCCTGCCTGTTTTCGGTTTGCATGCGGCTGGGCGCGATTCTGGGCGGAGCGACGGCAGCGCAGGAAGGAGCTCTGGGACAGTATGGACACGACCTGGGCATGGCGTTTCAAATCGTCGACGACGTGCTCGACCTGACGGCCTCCGAAGATGTGCTGGGCAAGCCGGTGGCAAGCGACCTGCGAGAAGGTAAGGTCACAATGGCAGTGATCCACGCGCTGGAGCGTTGCACGAATGAGGAACGCGCGAAGATCGAAAGTGTGCTGCACGACCGGGCTTTCAACGGTGTGACGCACGGTCACATTATGGAAATCCTGCAACGCTATGGATCTCTTGAAGCCGCGAGCGATCGTGCTGCCGGATACGCAGAGTCTGCGGCTAAGGCCCTCTGCACCTTCCCCGATTCGGAAATCAAGCGGGCGCTGCTTTGGGCACCGGAGTTTGTGGTAGCCCGAGAAAAATAAAGAACCGCCAACCTGAAACTTCAGCAGCCTCTTTCACGTCACATAGCTGAGGTGAGGTTCGGTGATTCGCGGCAACCTCTTCGTCCGTTTGGACCTCAAAGGTATATCACCAGAGCACCAATCCGTTCGGGTCCCTAGTACGTATGAAAGATATCGGCAGAATTCTGGCCGGACTGCCAAAACCTTAAGGAGACATTCGATGAAGAAGCTAATGATTTGTCTGTTGGCACTGACCTTCACGCTGAGCCTGACTGCTTTTGCTCAGCAAGACAACAACATGTCGCAAACCCAGGCCGATTCCGGGGCTAAGGCGCCGTTAATGACGCTGAAAGGCACCGTCAAGGCCGACGGTGACAAGTATACGTTCGTCAATGACAAAGACGGAAAAAGCTGGGATGTGATGAACCCTGAAGAACTGAAAGGGCATGAAGGACATCACGTGCAGCTCAGCGCTCACGTTTATGCCGACAAGATGAGTATCCACATTATGAGCGTGAAGATGCTCAAGGGTGGCGACAACTCGATGGGCGGCTCGATGAGTCACTAGTTCGAGACAAAGCGTAACCAGCCGAGCCCGAGATGATGGCTCAGCTACTCTTTGCCGGCCGGATTCTTCGGAATCTGGCCGGCTTTGTTTATACTGAACCCTTTCCTGATTCTTTCTATCCAACACTGTCAATGAATTTGATCTCTTTAATGGCGCGCCACGGCTATGCTCTGACCTTCGTCCTGTTGCTGGCGGAGGCGATTGGTCTTCCCTTCCCCGCCGCACTTGCCTTGGTTGCGGCCGGCGCGGCGGTGGCGTCGCACACGTTGTGGGGTCCCTATGTTTTACTTGCCGCTATCGCGGCCTTGCTACTGGGTGATACCGTGCAGTTCTGGCTGGGACGGTACATGGGCTGGTTACTGCTGGGGTTCCTCTGCCGCGTATCGATCAACCCGGAAACCTGTATTTTGCGGTCGGCCGAGTCGTTCTACAAGCGGGGCAAGATTACGCTAGTGATCGCAAAGTTTATTCCAGGGGTCAACACCATGGCTGCGCCGCTCGCCGGCAGCATGAAGATGCGCTTCTGGCAGTTCCTGCGTCTTGACTTTGCCGGAGCCTCGTTCTATGCCCTGACCTATTTGTTGGTGGGCTACCTTTCGCGCGATTTTTTGGCGGCGATCTTACGCGGCTTTCACACAGCCGGGCTGGCGATGGAGGGTGTGATTATCGCCGCGCTTGTTGTGTATGCGATTTACCGCGTATTGCAATACCGCAAAAACAAGATGTATCGCATCATACCGCGGGTGCAGGTTGAGGAACTAGCCCGCCGGCTCGCATCGGACGATGCCAGCCGTGTGCTGATCGTCGATGTCCGCAGCCATGGCTACTACGATTCGGGAGGGGCGCGGATCAAGAATTCAATCCGCATCGAGCCCAACAACCTGGAGGAGGAAATCAAGAACCTTCCCAAAGACAAGGACATTTATCTTTACTGTACTTGAGCGCGCGAAGCGACCAGCGCCCGGGTGGCGCATCTGCTGCGGGAAAAAGGATTCAACACGTTCGTAATTGTCGGAGGATTGACCGCCTGGCGCAAGGCCGGGGAACCGGTCGAATCGGTTCCTGAGAACGACTTGGTGAAGTTGCCCACATTTGATTAGGCCAACCAGGGTCAGGTTTTGAACTACAGTATTTCTTACTGAGGCCCTACGGAATGTAGGGTATCGAACGTTTCTAATATTTCCTGAGAAACTCCACGCATGGAGCGCCGCTCGGAAGATCGAATTATGCAGCTTGTCGCTAAGGCGCTGGCGACGCATGACATGGCGGAGTTGAACTCCGTTCTCGGACACCTCAAGAAAGCCATTCGCGAACACTGCCAGCAAATAAGAAGGTTTATGATCTTTCCCGTCCCTGAACGGCGATCAGGTCCCAGTAAAAGAGCGCAGTAAACGAAGCCGCGACCGGCGCTAGCGGCTCTTTTATCGCGTACAGCCGCCCTCTATACTTGCGGGATGAGCTCCAACCGGGAAATCGAGATTAAATTTCGCGTTGAAAATGTTCGTTCGCTCGTCCGCAAACTGCACACGGCGGGATTTCATCTTGTCACTCCGCGGACGCACGAGATGAACACGCTCTACGATCTTCCTGACAAAGCGCTGCGGAAAAAGAAAGAACTGTTACGAATCCGAAAATACGGCTCGGAGTGGACGCTGACCCATAAGGCAGGAAAGAAGACTGGGAGGCATAGCAGCCGAGAAGAGTTGGAGACATCGCTCGGCGACGGCAAGAAAATGGATCTAATCTTACGCGCTTTGGGATATACGCCGTCATTCCGCTATGAAAAGTTTCGCGCCGAGTGGACGGATGGGAAAGGTCAGGTCGTCGTGGATGAAACGCCGGTCGGGAATTTCTGCGAGATCGAAGGCTCGCCGCGATGGATTGATGCTACCGCGAACAAGCTAGGAGTGACTCCTGCCGACTACATCACCAAGAACTATGCGGGATTGTTTCTAGAATGGAAAAACGAAAACGCGAGCGCGGCGGAGGAGATGACATTTCTCGCCGTCAGCAGGGCTCGGACGGCAAGGCGGAGTTCCTAAATGGAGGTCTCGAAGCGAGAGGTCGTTCGACGGTCAGACGGATCGCCGTTCGCGGAATTCTGTATCTCTCAGCCCGCCCCGTGACATTTCTTGAATTTCTTGCCCGATCCGCAGGGGCAAGGATCGTTGCGGCCAACTTTCTCCTGAGCGCGGACGACTTGCTGCACGGGTTGCACGTCGCCAGCTCCGGCCATGCGAGCCTGTTCTAGCTCACGTCGCTTGCGGCGCATGAAGGCTTCTTCCAGGTCGTCGGCGGAAGTCGCGACCAGTCGCGGCGGATGATGTCCATTGCCCCCGCCACTTTGCTGTGCTGGAACTCCGGGATCTGAGCCTAGGCCTTCGGGTCCGCCTGGCTGCTGGCCGCCCGCGCTCGCATCCGGCGGACGATCGAGAATCTGCATCAGGTACAGGTAGCGCGCCGTATCTTCCTGGAATCGCTGTAGCATGGCCTCAAACATCTCAAACGATTCCTTCTTGTACTCGACCAGCGGATCGTGCTGGCCGTAGCCGCGCAATCCGATGCCCTCCTTCAGGTGGTCCATGCTGAGGAGGTGATCTTTCCACTGCGAATCGAGCACGCTGAGCATGATCATGCGCTCGTGATGGCGCATGGCCTCGGGGCCGATCAATTTCTCTTTCGCGTCGTACCGCTCTTTCAGCTTTTCAAAAATCGCGTCCCCAAGTTCCTGCCGGTTCAACTCTTCTGCCTTCACACCTTCGGCGATGAAATCCACACCGAAGCGAGTGAATACTGCATCTTTCAGGCCCCTTAGGTTCCAATCGGCCGCGTGACCTTTGGGCGGACAATATTCGTCCATCAGGTCGCCCAAAATGCCTGAGACATACTCTTCAAGGATCAGTTCTTTCTGATCCATGCCCTCGAGCAAGCGCCGGCGCAGGCCGTAGACGGCCTCGCGCTGTTTGTTCATCACATCGTCGTACTCGAGCAAATGTTTACGCGATTCGAAATGCTGGCCTTCCACGGCCTTCTGAGACGCCTCGATGCGGCGGCTCATCATCTTGCCCTCGATCGGAACGCCTTCTTCCATGCCCAGGCGTTCGAGAAGCTTCGAGACCCACTCCTTGGCAAATATGCGCATGAGGTCGTCCTCAAGCGCGAGATAGAAGCGCGATGAACCGGGGTCGCCCTGGCGGCCGGCACGCCCGCGAAGTTGGTTGTCGATTCGGCGGGACTCGTGCCGTTCCGTGCCCAGTATGTGTAATCCGCCTACGGCAGTCACTTCGTCGTGCTCTTTGTCGGTCTGTTCTTTGTAGCGGCTGAAAACCTCGGCCCACTTATCGGTCGGAACCGTGTATTCGTTGCCGTTGTAATAAAAGATGGAAGTGATGCCATCTTCCTGCGGACCTTCGATCTTGCCCTGGGCCACTCGTAATTGCTGCGCGATTCCCTTCTTCACCAACTCCTGCTTGGCCATGAATTCAGGATTTCCTCCGAGCAGAATATCGGTGCCGCGGCCGGCCATATTCGTGGCGATGGTGACCATACCTTTGCGCCCCGCCTGGGCTACAAATTCGGCCTCTCGCTCGTGGAACTTGGCGTTCAGCACGACGTGCTGCTTCAATCCTTTCTTCTTCAGCAACTCGGAGAGGCGTTCGGACTTTTCAATCGACGTGGTGCCCACCAGCACCGGCTGGCCTTTGTCGTGAAGCGTCTGAATCTCGTCCGCAACCGCAAAGTATTTTTCTTTTTCCGTCCGGTAGATAACGTCAGGATGTTCCAACCTCAGCATCTGCTTGTTAGTCGGAATCACCACAACTTCCAGCTTGTAGATCTTGTCAAACTCGGCAGCCTCCGTTTCGGCCGTACCGGTCATTCCCGACAGCTTCTTGAACATGCGGAAATAATTCTGGAAGGTAATTGTCGCAAGCGTCTGGTTCTCGCGCTCGATCTTCACGCCTTCTTTGGCTTCGATCGCCTGGTGCAAGCCGTCAGACCAGCGTCGTCCCGGCATCATGCGTCCGGTAAATTCATCGACGATGATGACTTCTCCTTCTTTCACCACGTACTCGACGTCGCGCCGATAGAGCGCATGCGCTTTGACGGCTGTTTCGACGTGATGCTTAAGAGGCCAGTTTTCCGGGTCAGCGATGTTGCCAATGCCCAGCAATCCCTCAACCTTCGTCCAACCTTCATCGGTGACGGTGATGTTGCGGTGCTTCTCATCGACTACGAAGTCGCCGGTAAGCTGCGCCGGCTCGCCCGGAGCAACGTCGAGTTCTTCTCCTTTTTCGAGCTTGGGGATGATGCGATTCACCTTGTAATACTTGTCGGTCGATTCTTCGCTCGCGCCGGAAATAATCAGCGGGGTGCGGGCTTCGTCGATCAGAATGGAATCGACTTCGTCGACGATGGCGAAATTATGGCCACGCTGCACACAATCTTTGAGATCGAACTTCATGTTGTCGCGCAGGTAATCGAAGCCGAATTCATTGTTGGTTCCGTAGGTCACGTCGGCGGCGTAGGCGGCACGGCGTTGCTCGTCATCGAGGTCGTGAACGATCACACCTACGGTGAGACCGAGAAAACGATAGAGCTTCCCCATCCACTCGGAATCGCGCTTGGCCAGATAGTCGTTGACCGTAACCACGTGCACGCCGCGTCCGCTGAGGGCATTGAGATAGACCGGAAGAGTGGCGACCAGCGTTTTGCCTTCGCCGGTCTTCATTTCCGAAATCATTCCCTTGTGCTGCACCATACCGCCGATCAACTGCACATCGAAATGGCGCATGTTGAGCACACGGCGCCCGGCTTCGCGGACCACAGCGAAGGCTTCCACGAGAATTTCGTCCAGAACCTCCTGCAGGGCATCGTATTGCTCTTTCTCGAGTTGTTTGGTGCGATCGGGACCGTCTCCAGCTTCGCCGTCGGCTTCGGGCAGCGCTGCGCTATTCACGCGACTTAGCCGCTCCTGGATGCGTTGCCGGAACTCGTCCGTTTTGGCACGCAACTCATCATCCGTGAGCTTCCGCGTCTGCGGTTCGAGGGCATTGGTCGCCTCGACCTTGGGCATCAAGCTCTTGATAACCCGTTCGTTTTTGGTGCCGAAAACCTTGCCTATCAGTGCGTTAATCAAACCGTGAAGTCCTTCGGAGGGCGAAAGCTTTTACCTCTTTAAGCCTAGCATATTCGATGCAGAACAAGGGGCCGTGGAATGCCTGCCAAGTTGCAAGTCCGGCACTTTACTAGCACTTCGTGTGCCCTCTCCGTATTGCCGGATGTTTCTAAGCGCAGCGGTGCAAACGCCTTTTCGTGTATATTCCCCACGAAGCATGCCTACCTTCTATGACCGTTTTGTCGAATGCGCGGAGCGCTGGCCCAGTAACGTGGCACTTGAACTACAGCGCCAGGATCGAATCGAGAGTTGCACTTACGCCGAACTTCGCGGCATGGCGGAGTCGGTCGGACGCTGGGTTACGGAAAGCGGATTCGAGCGCGGATCGCGGCTGGCCATCTTGGCGGATAACCATCCGCGATGGGTCGCGGCGTATCTCGGGATCATAGCAGGAGGATGTACCGTTGTTCCGCTCGACACGGCTCTCCACTCCAACCAACTGAACAAGCTGCTGAAAGACAGCGGCAGCTCGGCTTTATTTTGCGACGCGAATCACGCGCACCCAGCACACGAGGCGGTTTCCGGCATCGATGTCGGCCTCGTGCTGATGGATCCGGAGCGTGCGGCCAAACCGTCTATCTCAGAGCAGTGGCTTGAAAACCTGCCATCGATTTTCGCGGCCAGCCCCGGAAAGTTTCGACCAATCGATGCCCAGCCTGATGAAATCGCAGCCCTGCTTTACACTTCCGGAACGACTGCCGATCCCAAGGGCGTGATGCTGACCCATGCCAACCTGCTGGGCGAGGTCGAGGCGGTATTCAACTGGGTCGACATCGGCCCCGGCGACGCGCTTCTCGGTGTTCTCCCTATGTTCCATGTGCTGGCGCAGATGGCGAACTTAATGATTCCCTTGGTGAAAGGCGCGCGCGTCGTCTATCTCGAAACTCTCAACACCACGGAATTGCTGCGGGCACTGCAGCAGCGTGAGATCACTGCATTCGCGGTCGTGCCGCAATTCTTCTATCTGATTCATGAACGGGTTTTTCAGGAAGTCGCGAAACGCGGAGCCATCGCGAAGAAGCTGCTGCGTACGCTTATGAACCTGAACAAAACTTTGCGAAGAGTGGGACTCAACGCCGGCCGCATCTTCTTTGGCAAAATCCACGAGACCCTGGGAAGCAAAATGCGCTATCTCGTGACTGGAGGATCGCGCTTCGATCCCGCCATTGCCCAAGATTTCTACGAACTCGGCATCGACGTGTTGCAGGCCTACGGACTCACGGAAACTACAGCCGCCGTATTTGCCACTTCTCCCAGCGACAATGTGATTGGCTCGGTGGGAAAAGCGATGAAAGGCGTCGAAGCCAAAATTGTCGATTCGCAAATGGCCGAAGAACCGGAGGATGGCGGACCGGCCAGCGGGGAAATCGCGCTGCGCGGAGCGCCCGTGATGAAGGGTTACTGGAATCGTCCGGACGCCACCGCCGCCGTGCTGCGCGATGGATGGTTCTACACCGGCGATCTGGGCTATTTCAACGCGCACGGCAACTTGTTCCTCACTGGGCGCAAGAAAGAAGTGATCGTCCTCAGCAACGGGAAGAATATTTATCCCGAGGAAGTGGAAGCGCACTACCTAAAATCCCCGCATATCAAAGAATTGGCGGTGATGGGAGTGGAAGGCAAGCCAGGCGAAAGTGGAGACCGTTTGCACGCCGTGATTGTTCCTAACTTCGATGTGTTGCGGCAGAAAAAAATTGTAAATGCCAAAGAAGTCATCCGCTTCGACATCGAGAGCCTCTCGCAGCAGATCGCATCGACCAAGCGCATCGGCAGTTATGAAATTTGGCAAGAAGACTTGCCGCGGACCACCACGCGCAAGATTAAACGCTTTGAAGTGGAGAAACGGGTAAAAACGAATCAAGCTCGGCGCGCAGATGACAATTCTGATTTGCCAGCTGATCAGCCGTTGACCACTGACGAGCACGTATGGCTTGATCAACCGAATGTGCAGAAAGCGCTGACTGTTGTGCGCGAGTCAGCCCGCACGCCGCTGCCGGCTTTGCGGCCCACTCACAGCCTAGAGCTCGACCTTGGCCTCGACTCGATGCAGCGCGTCGAGTTATTGAGCCGGATAGAAGAGCAACTTGGCGGGAACGTGCCGGAGTCGCAACTCGCTGAAATTTATACGGTGCGCGACCTGGTCGATGCCGTGCTGCAAAGCGCGCCTAGCGGCGCGAGCACTCCGGCCACGCGGCCTGCCTTCGCGGGATGGAAAGCGATTCTCGCCGAAGCACCGGATGCCGCCGACGTGATCTCACTAGTCCGGCCACAGCGCATCAGCAACACATTTTGGTATGTGGTGTCGAGGCTCGCGCAGGTCATTGCGCTCGACCGGTTCGATTTGAAAGTGCGCGAAATTGAAAAGCTGTCGAAGAGCGGCGCTTATATTATTTCCTCCAATCACCAAAGCTATCTCGATCCTTTGATTCTGGCCGGTGTTCTGCCGCCGGAAGTGTTCGCCCAAGTATTTGCCGTGGGAACGAGCGAAATCTTCGGTGAGGGCTTCATGCTGAAGCTGGCGCGTTCACTTCGGGTTCTCGTCGTCGATCCCGACGCGAATCTGGTTCCTGCGATGCGCGCGGGCGCTTTCGGCCTGCGGCAAGGACGGCCGCTCATTTTGTATCCGGAGGGCGAACGTTCGATCGATGGCACTCCAAGAATTTTCAAAAAGGGCGCCGCCATTTTATCGATTCACATGCAGGTGCCCATTGTGCCCGTGGCGATCGAGGGGTTTTACGAGGCTTGGCCGCGGAACAAGCCTTTCCAGAAATTCACGCGGTTGAGGATGGAATTTGGCGATCCCATTCTGCCGCCGCCGGAGAGCGAAGCGTCGGAAGCGGCTTATGAAAAGCTCACGACCGAGTTGAAGATGCGCGTGGTCGAGATGTGGGAGGGACTTCGCGAACGAGCGTAGCGCTACTTTACTTCGCCCGGGGATGCGTCTGGTCGTACACCTGCAGCACATGTTTCATCGACAACTGCGTGTAACGCTGCGTGGTCGCGAGGCGTTCGTGGCCGAGTAACTCCTGGATGGCGCGCAGGTCAGCGCCTTCCTCCAGCATGTGCGTGCCGAAGGCATGACGCAGCGTGTGCGGATGTACATCGGGCGAAAGGCCTTTCGCGATAGCGATTTTCTTGATGATGCGTCCAACGCTGCGCGTGGTGAGCCTGCCACCACGCCGATTAATGAGCAGAGCGGCGGTCTGCTTGTTGGGCACGGCAAGAATTTTCTGGCGCTCAGGCAGGTAAGCTTTGAGAGCCCCAGTCACTGAGTCGCCGAATGGAACGTAACGTTCTTTCTTCCCTTTGCCGCGGATGAGAATCGCCTCCGCGCTTAGACGAATGTCATCGAGATTGATCCCAGTAAGCTCGGAATTCCGGATGCCGCAACCATAGAGCAGTTCCAGCATGAGCCGATCGCGTTCAGGGAAAGCGGCAACTTCGGGCATTTCTCCGTCGATCACGGAATTCATTTCTTCAATGGTGGGGACGCGCGGAAGTTTCTTGGGAAGTTTCGGCGTGGCGACCAGCTTTGCTGGATTCTGTTCGACCAATCCCTCTCGCGCCAGCCAGCGATAGAGCGAACGCACCGCAGCCAAGGCCCGGGCCACGGAAGTCTTGCTCAATCCTTTGTCATAAAGTTGCGAGAGAAATCCGCGAACCACGATGTGGTCGATCTGCTTCCATTTGCGCACACCGGCATATATCGAAAACAGTTCTAGCTCCTGCTTGTACGCCTTGATTGTATGCGGCGACGAATTGCGCTCGCGGAGATGGCGCAGAAAGTCGGTCACGGCTGTGGCGACAATCGCCGTTGTCTGACTGGATGCGGTCATTCTCGCGTCCGTCATCTCGCTTTTGCCCGGGGATGGTGTTTTTGATAGACAATTCGCAGTCTGTCGATCGCCACGTGCGTATAGACCTGCGTAGTGGAAATGTCGGCGTGGCCCAGAATCGTCTGCACGGTGCGAAGGTCCGCTCCGTTTTCCACCATGTGCGTGGCGCAGGAGTGTCGCAGCATGTGCGGCGATGCGACGCGGCCTGACGCTGCCGATGCGGCGCGTACCATCTGCCAAACCCGCTGGCGCGTGAGTCTGTGGCCCCCACGAGCCACGAATAACCAAGGCGAATGTGTGGAAGAGGCTGGGCTTCCCTTCTTTGTGGCCAGGATAGGGCGCGATTGTGCCAGATATTCGGTGAGCGCGACTTCCGCCGATTTGCCCAGCGGCACAATGCGTTCTTTGTCGCCCTTGCCGCGGACCAGCATGTATCCGACTTCGAGCTTGAGATCTTCTAGCCTGGCGCTGGTGATCTCTGAAACGCGCAGGGCTCCGGCATAAAAAACTTCCAGCATAGCGCGATCGCGTGTGGCGAGTGCAGCGAATGCTTTTGCATTGCGGGCCGGATTGCTGCTCTGACGTGCTTGCGGAGCCGCCAGCGTCGCTTCCATTTCGGTTTTCGCCAGGGCTTTGGGTAGCACCTTCCATTGCTTTGGCGATTCGATATCCAGCGTGGGGTCGTGGTCGAGTTTTTTATTGAGGAGCAGGTAGCGATAAAGATGTCGCAAAGCAGAAAGTTTGCGCGCCACGCTGCGGGGATCAGCTCTATGCGAAAGTTGGTACAGGAACTCGCGCACGTCGCTGCGTCGCGCGGTGAGGAGCACGCCCTCTTGTTTTTCCAGAAATTCGGCAAACTGACGAATGTCAGTTGCGTAAGCGACGATGGAAAGCGGAGCCAGTCCCCTCTCAACTCTCAGATACTCAACGAAGCTCCCGAGCACGATGTCGTTAGTTTTCGGAGGCATGACGTGAAAACAAGTTAATCATTATCGGACGTTGGGAACAATCGGATTTTTCTTGCCAGGCATCGCAATCGTTAGCCCCCTAGGCCGTATTGCCGCCTCCAGTTCTAGGCTTAAAACATCGTGAGAATTGCATTGGTAGGACGCAGGTTGTCCCACCTTTCACCCTCTGCCACTCTTACGCGATCCTGGCGCGAACTCGTATTTCAGCCAGCGCACGAAGTACTCGGCAGGGTCGCTGAGTTGGTTGGTGGCTCGCTCACCCCGCCTTGCATGCAGCACTTCGCGAATGTATTCATCCAATGCAGCTTCTGCTTCTAAAAGCGCAGGGAGGGACACGCGCGATTTTTTCGCTGCCAGCCTTTTGATGTTTGGCGTTTCGATCCCGGGCCTCATGTATCCGGGTCCGTTTGGGGGACCTCCGGGGGCGAAGTCGTACTTTAACCAATCGACGAATTTTTCGGCCTTCCCGTATGTCTTTATCGTCGTTTCCGTAAGCCCGTCCCCTGCGCGTCCAGCTTCCAGCACCTCTTTGTCATAGTTACGCAAAGCGTTCTCGATTTCCGTGAGCGCGCCTAGCGAGATGCGTGATCTCTTCGGTGCGTGCCCTTCGGGCTTTTCCGCTTCCATCGGAGGCAAACTGGCCTCCAGAGCTTGTCCGGCGGTCCTCAGCAATTCGGCCGCATACAGCGCCCCTTCCGGCGTTTCCTCGTGTTTGAAATAAGCAAACACGTCGCGGCCTGCTGACAGATGCTCCCCGATTCGCGTGACCATAGCCTTGCGCTCTTCGCCGGTGTAATTCGGCTTGCGATATCGGTAATAGGCAAAGGCCGCGGTGACCACGTCTGGCGTGGTGCGTTCTTCAGTCTCCGCCACGCACAGCGCGGCCCCGTGTGCTTTCAGCGCCTCCCAAGTCGGCTCGGCGAACCACGAATCGTGACGGAATTCAAATGCTGCCGGAAGCGAACGCGGCAACAGAGCAAGAAAATCCTTGAGTAACGCCGGATCCGCTTTCAGGTTCGGCGGCAACTGGAAGAGCACCGGCCCAAGCTTGCCGGCACTGGCCAGCGGCGCGATCGTCGCCAGGAAGCGCGGAACAAAATCCTCTGTCCCCTTGAGCCGCTTGATGTGCGTGATCACCTGGTGAGCCTTGATGCCAAGGCGAAAATGCGCAGGAGTCTCCTGAATCCAGTTCTGGATCGTGGTTTCCTTCACCAATTGGCGGAAGGTAAAGTTCACTTCGACGGTATTCAGTTGCGTGGCGTAGTGGCTGAGAAATTTTTTCTGCGCGAGCTTGGCGGGATAGAAGTCGGGCTTCCAGCTCGGGTAGGCCCATCCCGACGTTCCGACAAAAAGTTGAGGCATCGCAAAGTCCAATAACGGTTCCGAAACAAAAAACAGCGCATGGGATTATACCTTGCGCTTCACCGGGCGCGCCTGAGGCGGTTTTGCGGTCTTTTTCCCAGGGCGGGGACGGCGAACAGCTTTTGGTTCCTCTTCCGTTTCCTCTTCCGCTTGAGCAGCAATCGAAATCGGCTCAGCTTGCTCGCCCGCGCTCGCCGCAAGTTGCTTGAGATCCGGTAAGCGCTGCTTCAACTCCAGCACCGAAGCGAACAAGTCGCCCATCTTGTCCACGCGCGCGACCACCTGCTTGGCTTCGAATACGAGCAGGTTGGCATCTTTATTCTTAAATGTGCGTTCCACCTCCTCCCACGTCACCGGAGTCGAAACCGTGGGATGCTCGCGTGCCCGCAACGAGTACACGCCCACCGTAGTTTTGTGCTCGTCATTCTGGCTCCAATCGACGAAAACCTTTCCGGTTCGCACCTGCTTCTTCATGTCCGACACAACTTCTTTCGGACGATCCTGCTCGAGCAATTGCGCCACTGCGTGAGCGAAAGGCTTGGTCGACTTATAGTTGGTTGCAGTGTTCAGTGGAACGTAAATCTGCAAGCCTTTCGACCCGGAAGTTTTCGGAAAGCTTTGCAAACTGAAATGTTCGAAGATTTCGCGCAGCAACAGTCCAACCTCGCAGCATTGCACGATGTTCGCAGGCGGCCCGGGATCGAGATCGAAAACCATCATGGTGGGACAGGCAATCTCTTTTGCAAGCGAGAGCGACGGATGCAGTTCGATGGCAGCCAGATTCGCCAGCCATACCAGCGTAGGCAAATCGTCTGCCAGAATATAGTGAACCATCCGCCGGTTCCCTTCGCTCCAGATGGGCGCAGTCTTCACCCAGTCCGGGCGATGCTGGGGCGCATTTTTTTCGTAGAAGAATTCCTCGTCCACGCCATTGGGATAGCGCTTGCGGGTCAACGGACGTCCAGCCATGTGCGGGATCATTGCCGGCGCAATGCGAACGTAGTAATCGATGACCTGCTGCTTGGTGAATCCGGTGGCGGGATACAGGACCTTTTCCAGATTCGACAACTTGAGCTGCTTCCCTTGAACCTCAATCGTCGAATCCATGGCGTGCACGCTCCCGCAGGTATTTTGCCCCAAATGGATGCATGCGCAAAATACAGTCGTTTACCTTGATTGGCTCGAACGAATGCATCAGGCAGGTTTGACAACCTCCCCACCAGACACGTAATTTCAAACTTCCGCTGCTTAGGTTCGTCTAAAACGATGGTTGTTCCAAAATTTGTGTCGAAAGTGTTCTGCTAGTGACCCGTGCAGGCTTTCTGGAGGTCCTAATGAAACGTCCCATATTCAGGCCCTACGCTCCCGTTTTTCTCACTTTTCTTATTCTTAGCGTTCTTGCCACGGCACAGGATATTGCCTCGTTTGAAAAGCGCATCACGGTCAAGAAGTTGCCGAACGGCCTGACGCTCCTTATTTGTGAGCGGCCCGAAGCCCCGGTATTTTCTTTCTTTACCATGGTCGATGCGGGTTCCGCACAGGACCCCATGGGAAGAACCGGCCTGGCTCACATGTTCGAGCATATGGCGTTCAAGGGCACAGATAAAATTGGCACCACCGACTACGCCGCCGAAAAGCCCGCTCTCGAGAAAGTCGAAACTGCCTACACAGCCTATATTGCCGAGCGAGATAAGAGCGTGGGCCGCGACGAAGCCAAACTCAAGGAACTGGAAAAAGCCTGGAAGGACGCCATCGCCGCTGCCGACAAATTTGTTGTGGCCAACCAGTTTGGCAAGATCATCGAGCAGAGCGGCGGCCAGGATCTCAACGCATTCACCGATTACGACGAGACGGGATATCACTATTCTCTACCCGAAAACCGGCTTGAGCTGTGGGCTTATCTCGAATCGGAGCGTTTTCTGCATCCGGTGATGCGCGAGTTTTACAAGGAGCGCAACGTAGTCATCGAAGAGCGCCGCCTGCGCACCGATAGCAATCCGACCGG